>JGI24158J21664_10000321_pt1 | contig 40697 bp, 19 predicted proteins | sample Ectturendosymbi3_FD_21664 | JGI IMG/M metagenome (IMG submission 21664) | reverse complement strand
AGTGGACAGGAAATTCACGACATCCGAACCGTTCTTTGAATTGCAATTGAGCTGCGTGGATAGACTTCTGCCGAAAATATGCCTCAACTATAAATATTTTTGCTCAGTAGTCCATGGCATCTCGAAGGTCAAATTTGGTAGACTCTTAGAACAATTCTACTTGGTAGCTCTGAAAAATAAAAGGAATTGATTAATTAATTCAAAAGTTATTCAAGTTTAGGTGATGACCGTTTTTTTTGTGTCACCCTGTATGTAACATATGTGAGTTTTTGTAACTAATTATTGCATGCCCACACGATAGCTAACGGGCCCCCTTCAGCAAAGTTTGCCCCCCCGTGGCTCAAACCTCTAGTTACACCGCTGACTGTAGGGGGGACGATACTTTCGACTCGTCCCGGGGCGGTCGTTCGCCATGTCGGGGCCCTGTACAGCACAGTAGCACATTGGTTGGGTTGCTGTTTGTTCCAACTGAATGAACATGAAGATGCTTTGAATAACTTCAAGGAAGCAATTGAAAGAAGACAGCAATCAAGTACTGAGCCCAAAACTGATTCAATCTTAGCTTCGTTTCACCAAAATGCTGCAATCTGTTTTTACAAGTTGGAGAGAACATCGCCAAGAGTACTCGCGATGAGATCGATTACCCTGACGTTGCTTCTACAACAAACTGGTTAGGTGACTGTTTTCTCCAATTGAAAGAACATGAAGATGCTTTGAAGAACTTCAAGGAAGCAATCTAAAGAAGACAGCAACAAAGTAATGAGCCCAAAACTGATTCAATGTTGACCTTGTTTCATTAAAATGCTGGAGTCAGTTTGCACAAGTTAGAGAGATTTGAAGAAGCAATAACGCAATTTAATATCGCCAAGAATATTCGTGATGAGATCGATGACCCGGCTGCTGCTTCTACAGCACAGTAGCACATTGGTTGGGTTGCTGTTTGTTGCAGCTGAATGAACATGAAGATTCTCTGAAGACGTTCAAGGAAGCAATTGAAAGAAGACAGCAATCAAGTACTGACCCCAAAACTGATTTAATCTCAGCTTCGTTTCACCAAAATGCTGCAATCTGTTTTTAGAAGTTAAAGAGATTTGAAGAAGCAATAACACAATTTAACATCGCCAAGAATATTCGCGATGAGGTCGATGGCTCTGACGTTGCTTCTGCAACAAACTGGTTGGCTGACTGTTTTTTCCAATTGAAAGGACATGAAGATGCTTTGAAGAACCTGGTCCATTCAACAGCAGAGTACTGCACTGCTTGGTACCGCAGTGCTCATACCCGCCGCACTGATCCTATCAACGACGCCTTGCGAGCTGTGACTGGATGCCCGTGTCCTATACTAGCGGACAATCCTCCAATTTTCACGGGCATTCAACCTGCTTAGCTTCGTCGCAAAGGATCCACACCGTCTCTATCACGCCGTGCCATGGAGCCTGGACATCTGGTCCTCTCAGCGCTCACCTGTCCACCGAGAAGGAATGCACGGCATCTCAAAACGAGACATCCATTTGTACCCGCCGCACAACAACTTATCACTGATCAGTTCACCTGAGGGCAACAACAGAGGCGCAACGCCACTGACACATCGGTGCAAAACTGATTTTTAGCTTTCTGTTCATATGTTCCTCTGCACTAAAATTATTTCTAACTATAACCTTGTTGTTCCAATCGTACTTAACCTGCCTATGATACCAGTTTGAAAGTGATAAAAAGTACCATACAGTCGATATCATTGCAGTTAATATTGGAATGCTTTCAGAAGCTTCTGTAGGCGTAGCCAAAGGGGCCTAGGGGTCATGGTCCCACCAAATTTTTAGAACATATAGCCATTTTGCGCTTTGAGATGCGTTTATCCAAATAAAATAGTGACATTTGCCCCAAATCAAACATTTTAGGCCCCCCCTATTTTACGGCCCTCCAAATTTTTGGGCTGGCTACGCCACTGGTAGCTGCAAAATAAACTTTAATTTGCTAAAGTGAAAGTAAGTCATTCAGTGTGCGGTGCTCATAAAGACAGTGACAATTTTTGGCCGAGTAAGACATTTCGATTGGAGACAGCTTATCTAAATGTTTCACGTGAAAAATCCTTCCTTACCGAATGTTCAGATATTAATGTAGACACATAAAGACATTTTGATATAAATCACGTCGGTGCAGCATTCTTTGCGAAACCTGTCGCAACTAGGTGGAAAAAATGCATTTCGCACGATAAGGTTTTCATTCTTCAAAAACATCTGTTTCTGAACGGAGTAATAATACTTTCGAGCTGCTTATGAATCTAACAAAGCTACGTTAACAGGTTTGTGCTAACTCGCATCTTCTGTGTTTTGATATTGCCTTGCTGTTTGTGAATTTAACAACCTAACAATACTTTCTTGCTGTTTGTGGATCTATTTTAACTTGCATCGTATATATTTTTATATCTAAAAAAGCAAGCGAAACAACTCAGTCATCGTTCTTTATTTTCACAAAAAAGTAACAGTGTTGCGCAAGTGCAAATTGCATAAAATGGTTTGGAGAAAACAGTTTGAATAGACAGAGCAGCACCGTTGCTAGCGCCAACCTTCAGCGCTTAAAGAATACGTCACCCTGGTTCGAAACGAAACACGACAAAGCGGAAAATATGTCATTCAATATTAGCGATGTGGTAAAAACCGTAACCGGTTTTACGTATCTTTTCAAAATCTGGGAATGCAAAAGGCGCGTTTATAGCATGCCATTTACCATCCTAGCGGCATACAGCTGCACAGCATACTGATACAACGGTATATGCGTGTAGTTCTGGTGTATATTTCTTTTTGAAGAGAAGCACCGCCTACTGTAGGGTAAAACTCAATCAGACCTGATGCAAATGAGTTGGGTTACATTATGCAAAGAATGATTTGCATTTACCGCTTGCTTACCGTTTCAGGGAAACTGTTCGACGTAAGTATACGATGAAGCATGACTGACAGCAAAATTGCTTACAAAAAAACACGCACAAAAAAAATAAACTGAGGTCTGCACGTTCTGAAACCACAAAAGACAGTGTTGATCGGAGGTCGTTGTACCTCTTAGTTGTGTTAAATCTGACTCATTGACACACAACATATTGGAAGTTCTTCTGAACGGATGTGCTCCCGTTTCTGACACTGTTTGAAACAACACACAAGCTCCAACCAATTTATCCTCTCTTGCTCTTCTCCCTGAGGTCTTGGTTTGGTTTGCTTTGCACCACAAAGGATATGAGCTGGTACGGAGTGCGTCTTCAAGTAGCAGTTGTCATTATTTTGCCGTCAGGAAAGTTTCTCCTTTCTTCACAATCCCGCAGTTTCGTCAAACCCTGCTTGTCTCGTCTCATTCGGTATTCAAGATACTCGGCTTTCAAAGCAGCACACCTTAAATGATAGGAATTGATCGATTGGTGTTAATGCGTTTGCCTACTAAGTCAAAAGCTTACTGATCTTCCAGTATAATATGTTAACGGCTGCATTAGACGTTTTCAAGATTGCTTGTGCACGTTCGTGACAAGTGGATTGCATTTGTCTGCGCTTGCTAGCATTTTGTTTGATTTTCTAGGGGGTCCTGATAAAAATTCACCATTTTTTTCGCATCATAACGTAACCTGAACAACATAATCCAGCTGTTACTCGGCTGCGCATTTTAGTTTCAACTATTCACCAGGTTGTTTTGTGTGACAGCACAGTAGATCATCAGTTTTACCTACCATCCACATTTACCGAAACGGGTCATGCATTGGCAACCTGGCTGTTAGACAAACCAACAATTTAGAAAAGATCGTGGAACTAGAAAAGAGAAAGCTTTTCATGTTAAAAATGTCAACCTACCGTTTTACCATGTTCTCTTTACTGTATCCAAGCTCAGCTGCACAACCTCCAACCAGGTGCGAAGCAGGCATTTCCACCTGTAATGTGAAGCAATGACTATCACTACAGCAACGAAGGTCACACAACTAAAATGTCCGCCACAGGTGTCCAAACTGCAGCAAAGGTTGCAAATGAGATAGTTCTGAATTGCGTATCTCTGCATGCAATTTAATAGTCGCGTATTGATGTGTGAAAAGACACGTCAAAAACTTGATAGCACGTGGCCAACACCACGGCATATTCAAGGAATGTTTTGTACAAACTAACAAAATGCTTTCGTTTTTATAGAAGCATCACATTAATATTGCAGTGTTGTGAACAGCTTTTTGTTCAGTCAGCCAAAAACAGTGATTTTAAAATAATATGCTCGTTTTTTTTCAGCAAGCAGGCAAAAAGGTGCACGTTCGCAAATACAGGCAGACAAGCACAGGGCACTTGCATATAAGTGCATATAAGGCGTTTGGACCTACTTTTAAGGCGTTTGGACCTACTTTAGCATTTACGCATGTCTTGTCTTACCTTGTTTCCACCAGTTAGCCCCATCAATTCATCGTTTGCGGGCGATGGAGAATTTGGAGAGATTCCAAGGTCTTGAATCTTCAACACACTCTGCATGTGTAGATAACAGTATTATTTAGTGCTGTTGTTAACCGGAAGAATTTCAAAATATTTTACTCTATAAAACAAACAAAATAATCAAACTCAAAGAGCATTTTTATCTCATTCAACCCAGATCCAGCAATAGAAGCGCGTCTCTAATACCAACGAGAAAAACCTCACCTATCCAGAAAACTAAGAAAAGGAAACGTGTCATGATATCAAGATTAGCAAAAGCCTGTTACATTTTGTCTAATCGAACGTTTTCAAATAGACTCGAGATGAAGCTGGTACTGCACATTACGCTAAAAATCAATCCTTGAAAAGATGGGCTTCGTTGTTGACTGACTCATGTTGCAAATCTATAGTATAAAGCATTTTGAGCGGAGACACACTTTGGTGATTTAAACTCCTAGCTTCAGTGCAATCGTAACAAAAAGATATATTTTAATGGTTTAGGTTTAATATGTCACGCGCAAGAACGTATGGCACTGTTTGTTTGTCCTATCGTAGAAGAAAACGAAGTTAAGGTGATTGAAAGGTAACTCGAAAACAAAAGAAAGTGCAGGTTGTTATGTCAACTTTAGACGCAATCATCCGAACTTGTTCGCAATCATCCGAACTTATCCGCAATCATCCGAACTTATCCCAACTTGTGCAAGTGCTTTAACAAAAAATGATACCAAAGAATAACTGAAACGGAATACAGGAACTCATCATTTATAAACGGATTGTTTTACTGCACCACTGAACCGCGCATGCAACTGCAATATCGTGAACGGTTGGCTTCGATTGATTCAAACTGATCATAATCCTACCTCTTGGACTGGTCCTCCCACGACGGGGCCACCACCCCTGTTCAGACTTTCAGGGGTCTCGGCACCAGCTGCCGACGCCGAGTCCCATTCGTACTTGTCGTCAACGGACGAGTTGTCACGTCGTGACCTGCTGATTGATTCAACAACTCAACTAGATTCTACGCCAAACGAAAACACGTTTTTTGCGCAACAAATATCTGGAAAAAGCTGTGGAGTGTTTTCACACTCAAATCTTTATACCAAACATGCACAACTGCACGCACGCAAAAGCGAAGAAGGCGATCTGCTTAACAAAGCATAACACCTACGTCTAGGTTTTCAGGTTCTCTGTAATATAAAATGTTTGTTTTGCGCCTCCTTCTCAAACAGGGATTCGACTCCTGTACTCTCACAATTCCATTGCAAACTATTTAGATGCATTGTCGCGGTTTGCGCTAAGAAACGACTACTCAGGCTTGCATGCTTGCGAACACGCCCGTAGCCAGGTTTTAATGTTTTGGGGATAAAACTTCCATCTTCAGGGGGGCATGATTTTAGTTTTTATTATTTTTAAAATACATAATAAGTTTTTCTGGGCACAACAAAATTTGAGGGTCACGTAAAAATTTTAGGGCACTGACCCCGAATGCCTTTCCCGAGGCGACGGGCCTGTTTGCGAATGAGGTAGTTCGTTGGATTAAGCAACACCATGAAGTTACCAGTGGAGAGTAGCAGAAAGCAAACTACGGTTGAAAAGAATTTATGACAAGCACCAAAGAGGTAAAGCAAATGAAGCAGAAAGGTTCTATGGCCTAACCTTGATTCTGTGGATGAAGCACGACTATTCCGTTGATTGGCCACCGCGTCAAGCATGACAACACCAAGTACGCGATCACATGATGCATGATGGCAAGTATGATGTCTACATTGTTTGAAATCATCACCAGCACGCGGTGACAGATCCGATGAAGCGTTCTGACTGCTGTCATACCCGCTGGAGTTTTCAATAAAATTTCCTTCCGCCAGTGGGCAGCGCTGTGCGCTCGCAGACGAACCGCTCACGTCCGATCCGTCCGGACTGCTGTCTACAACACTGCGCTGTAGTTCTTGATGGAAAGGTTCTTGAGCACTGACTGGAGGAAGAAGCGTTGAAATAAGTAGAATCAGTTAAGGATGAACTTGAAATTTCTTTTTATCAAACTATTAAGCCATATCAGTCTGTTCGCGACGGAACACAAAAATAAGGTTACTAATACAATCTGCTCGAACAATAATTCGTTGAACTCACTGACAAGCGTTGCGGAAAAAGCTTCCAAGCGTTATAACTTGTTCATCAATCGTAACTATCGATTTACCTTGTTTAACCGTAATAAAAAGCTTTTGCTTGTCCAGGGATGGTAAAAGGATTCGCACGAAACATCAAAAGCCGTTTGCTACGTATAGCTGTCACGAAAAATGTCCAGAAATAGATATCCGCCTCATGATTTAAGGTAAATTGTGACTAAAATGGTACTTGATTTTTTATTTTAAGACTGTAGGAATGTCTTTAAAAATGCATTTTTCTCACAAACTTTAGATTCATGCTACAGTGCCAAGTACAGTGACATGACAGTATGCGTCACCAAAAGATGAAAATTGCCATGAAAAGCATTCATGGTCCCCTCATTTACTTCTGCGCGAATTTAGAGTATGTATGTATCTAGAAAGTAAGAATAATAACAATAGATAAGACTGACAGATTCAATAAGTGATATTCCACTGCCAAAGATAAATCAGCGTTTATTAAATTAATCCAGCCAGTGAGCTACAGTGCCATACAGATCAACCAACTGGGGACCGAAGTCAAAGCTAATGAGGTATTCTTTGAGCATTTTACAAAACTTTGTTACGGTCAGCGCTAAAGCTGTATCATCTAATTAAGTCCACAAAGTCTGCTACAGAGGAGGTATCAGGATGAACAACAGCCCTGCGTACATCGTTGTTTATGAGTCCGCTTGCTAAGAAACCTTGAAATAATCAGCATATTACAATAAAATTCATCTTAGAACCTGAATAAAATACATGTTTTTCAAGAAGCTGGGGCTGAAACTGTTCCTGCTGCGTTTTTAACACAAGAATATTTCAGTTTGAAAATGCTATCTCGACACCTATTTCACATTTTGCGAGCAGAAAGACATCTTCTGTTTTTGACGAAAAAATAGAAAACCTGTCAGTGAAAAACATTATGCAGAAAAATCAGCCAACAAAAAAGCAAAGCCTTTCTTCGTTAAGAAAACGTTTTGATCAGGAAGGCTTTCGGCAAAATGTAACCAATGGGTTGCCACAATATTTTTTCCAAAAAAAATCGCTTGATACATGAAACAAATGACAAGAAAAACGGCAATTATCCTCAACCCACCTCTTTTTGCCGGTGAGGCATCAAGCGAGCACAGGATGCTATCCTTGGATGGCACACGACGCACTGTGCTCGCGCTGCCGGACGTGAAGCTGAAATGCTGCTCTGAATCGGTATCAGCTTCAGCCGAGTTGAGCTCGTCCACTGAAGCGAAACGTTTTGACGAATCGGAACGTTCTGCGGCGTCACGGTTCGACGCAAATCTCCCTGGCGACAGCGACGGTAAGGATCCGGAATGCTCTTTGAACTTCGGCAACGAACTCGCGCGACTTGCGTTTCTGCCGTAAGCGAGTGTACCGCTCCCTGGTGGTGATAGTGAGCTCCCACGTCGCCCGAGGTCGTCCAGTGGAACCAGTCGAGCGGCCGAGCGTGAGCCCACTAATCTGTAGTGGGGATTCGAGTTTTCTCTCTCCTCGAAGCGATTATTTCTACAAATGGACAAATGTTGACCGTGGGGCTGCATCCGGTGTCCCGGGCACTGGTGAACAAGGCCAGGATTGGGGTTATGCGCGTTCTGGAACCTGTCGGGGTTCACCTCATCCGCAGTCAGGGGCGAAAAAGGACGGTTTCGGGCTCGCCTCAACTCCGGCGGCAGAAGGTGTTCCGGGGGAGGTTCGGCCAAGCTGGTCCTCGGCGATAAACGGTAGTGTCCTCCAGGAAGAAGGGAGTGCGCGTGGTACCTCATCCGAGGAGGATTTGCCGGCGTAGGGTTGCGCATGGACATCATTGGGTGGATGGCAGGCGAAAAACGGCCTGCATCTGACGTGCACTCCCTGCCCGGCGTTCCGGGATCACAGACACCCAGATCACGTAGATATACGTAATCTGCTTGAGGGTACATCTGCGCCAGGGGAGGTGTTTCGCAAAAAGATGTAAGGACGTGTCTCGGCACCTGCTGGTTCTGGTTCGTGCAGAGTTTTCTGTCCGACAGGGAGCTGCTGAACGATCTATCACCAGCAAGTCTCAAAGAAGCTGCGCTGTGGCGGTGAGGATTGTGTGATCCTCTGCTGGTATCCGGATGATGCTGCAGGAGACGAACCTCGATGTCGCTTCCGCTGCAATCGATCTCGAGCGCCTGCTCTTCGTCATCTTCGTCGATCCGTTCTTCCAAAGCCGGTTCACGGATCCGGATCATTTCGCGCGGAATGAACGAGTCACTGACGGGTCGTAGCTTTTTCGCACCTTGCCTTCGCTCCGTGCCGTTTGCAGCGCAACTGCGTTCAGACGTTGAAGTGCCGCTGTTGCTGGAAGTGTCCGGGTGGAATTTGCCGTCGGCTGAGCGACGAATGGGAGAGACTCTTTTCGTGGGCTGATGATCGTTTTCTGCGTAGATACACTGATTAACGCAAAGTCATGAAGAAAAACACAGCTGGAATGGTAAACCTGATAAGTTATTTCAAAAAACGCCCTGAACACAAGTAATCTCTGTCAAAACTATTATCACTTCGTTTTTTCCGGGTGTGTCAAGCGAGTCCAAAACACTTGTGCCGATCAGTCCTACAAGATTTTTCTTCCCTTGCTTGGTTGTGACGCATTGCAGCAGTGACGCTAAAGCATTTGTTTGTTGTGTTATTCAGTGAAACTTTGTTTTAACTTTGATTTCCGAATCACACGTTGATCGCATGCGCGGACTCTGTGCATGGTCAGGCATGGATTGCCTTGGGTTGGCGAACGCAACGATCAAGAAACGGCTTTCAGCACCTTCGCTTTCTGTTTGGCGTTTGCAGCCACCTTCCGAAAATAAACCATGTAGTTAGGTCAGGTCAAGTTCAAACCGAAACTTTGCTTCAGGTCATGGACCTCCTCTCAATGCTGTGTGATCGTCATATCATCGTTAGAATAATGTCGTATGTTGGATTCGTGAAATGCAGCAGCTTATCTCTCCAGAGCCCAGCTGTTTCGTGCAGAAGCCATCTTTGTCCGCTGTTGCGGTAAAATAAAAAGCTTTGTAGCACACTGCCTGGTACCCCGCTCTTCATAAATGGTGTGTGGCGCTCAGTCGTTTTCCGATTGTTGACGTATTTGTAGAAGTGAAGACAGTTGTACTCAAAACACGCGTTCAGCTTTTAAATGAAAATTATTGTAAAAATGGTATTGATATCATCATTATTGCGTGATTAATTTTTTTCAAGTAGCTATACTAAATAGGAAAACATGTTAGCAAAGCAAACGTTCAAACATATTTTTCTTTTCGGCCCAAGTTAGCCTTGTTTTCTGACCCAAGTTGGCGTTGTTTCGTCAAGTAACCTCGCCTTTTAAAATCAGTCACGGCTTCAAAATAACTCGCAGTCGAGAAGTTAGCGCTTTAGAACCAACATCGCGTTGACGAGAACATGACATCCATTTTGTAGGTTATACTTACGTGGCACTTGCTGCACCACACCCATTTAAAGCTGTCCAAGCACAAGAAAATAGAAGCGTTTTCGACAAGAGAACACGTGTGGTATTTTTGACAGCGTCAAAGCGACACAAGGCCACGTCACAAGAACGTTCTTCTATTAAAACAAATATCTTGTGTTCCTTTTCTGACGGCTAAAATCATTCACAAAACATTCCCATCACTAGTCGTAGTCACAGTAGAGCTACGACTGAGCAACAACAAACTACCGCTTTTATGTTGCTTATATCGGCGATGAACCTGCGCAAGCACGAATAAAATATTGCACTGGTTTCTGAGGCTTTTGTATTTTTTTTATTTGTTTATTATATTTTTTTTCTGAAACAAGATTGTTTGCTTGGCCGCGGCAATCGTTTAATGCTTGGTCAGTCAAGCTTGACGGTTACAGTTAACGTTGTAGCCACAATTGTTCGGCAATTTGCTTTACCGTAGGCACATTCAAACTCGGGTACGAAAATGTTGAAGTACAGTCCAATAGATCTGGTCGCAAACGACTGTAGTATTAAATGTGCCGCGCTTGGAACTGTGTGCCGCTCAAAATAAAGGAAATGCAGAACTCCGGTACTAGGCACATGGTCGACATTCTTCGTTTTCCCTGTATGTTTGCATTTGAAACAAGTGCAGTGATTCTGTGTTGCTGTTACTGCAGTTTCATGAAAGTGTTGTTGTCCCCCCAGATAAGTTGCTTGGTCGCATTTTTTCATCAGATTTCGTACAATGTACTGGGTTGTTTCTGATATCCATGCGCATTGCGAACATTGCAAACATAGGCTTAGCCAGGGGGGGTCTAGGTGACCAATCCCCCAAATTTCAGAACATATAGTCATGTTGTGCTGGGAGAGATTGTATCCCAAACAAAATAATGTTATTTTCCTACAATCATACATTTTGGCCCCCCAAATTTTTTGAACCCTCCCAAATTTTGGACTGGCTACGCTACTGATTGCAAATCATGTATCAACCGAGCAGTGTACGAATTTCCGTTCCAATGCGTGAGTCACAACATCGATTGAAAATTCATTTCCCATACGACCGATTGTACGTATTGTTTTCAGCAGAGCTGTGGAGCCGGAGCCCAAGTAATTTTGGACGGCTGGAGCCGGAGCTTGCAATTTGGGTTCCCGTTCAACAGACATAGTTTGTTGGGCAAGCGAGTTGTACAAATAAAACAATGGTTTTTAATTTTTAATGGACCAAATAGTTCCGGAGCCGGAGCCAAAAACTTCGAGAGGTTGGAGCCGGAGCCGAAAAATGTAGGTATCTGGAGCCCGAAATTTGAGTTCCGGCTCCACAGCCCTAATTTTCAGCCTGCTTTATTTAGTGACACACGTTGAAGCGCTGCACTAGTCCACAACTGTCGTGAGGCATTTCCATCTCCAGCTGTCACCCAATATTCACGATATGCGCGAAAACTGCTAACCACTTATGTGGCACAGTTTTAAGCCAATCCCGTCAGGCGGTTTGGAATTCCTTGCACCACATTTTGCTTCCATTCATCGTATAAACACATTTAAAACCTTCTATACAGAACAACAGGCTTTTATTTATTTCTTCTGTTCCCTTTAGACTGCAAGTAGCTTCGCCTTGGGGAGGCCTACAGCCCTAATGAACCCTATACTTCTCAGCCTCTCACATACATGTTATGAAGTGCACGTCGAACTGTAATACCGGTAATTGTTCGCACAGGGAAACGACGCAAAATGGTTGTTAAGTGACGTCTTCGCGGCAGTGAAATTAAGTTTGAGGTTCTTGCGATATTTTCGACGTCAGACAGTTTGACACGCTTCAGTTATCACATGCTGAACTCAGACAAGACCAAAACAAAATTTGTCGAAGTGTCAGAGCTTTTGCAATTATAAATTCCTAGTTTTCCATTGTTGTCAAAACCGTTATTTGTGTAAATAACGTGGCGAACGCATATCGGTTTTAGTTGTTCGTGAAAACCGCAATTTTATAAACCACCATGTACACTGGGCCGAAAGGCAAAGTCAGAGTCGGCATGCTTAACTTGCGTCAAATAGCAACCAACAACTGTCCTTGGCTTCGGGCGAACGCAATTGCAGACAGGACACTTATAGCAGGTTCTAGTGGCGACCACGCCATGGAGTGCCCCCCACTTGAGCTCTCACCGCAGCGATGGCGAGCAAGGTATTGACGTAGCATTACAAACGCCTGTTTCGGCTTCGAGACTTGAATGACAACAAATCCCACCGGTCAGGCCTTATATAGCCAAAGTCATATAAATAACAATCACGCAGTGACCAGTAGCTATCAGAAATACACAAGAATTATTGCAAAAATGCTGTTAAATTTCGGTTTGCTTGTGATACATGTCGAAAACTCTTATTTAATATTCGTTCTTCCCAGAAAAGTTACCTCTGTTTTACACCATCAAACGTTTACCCTACCAGTGAACCAGATGCCAAGAGGCAACGCCACAGGACATACAACAACAAAGAATACTCTGCGGTCGACACAAACTGCTAATTATACCTATTATTTGTTCCTCGCCCGATAATAGGAGCAATGCATGCACTTACCCTTGCGCAAACTGCGCGTTCTTTTCACAGCTCCATCGTTCGTTAACAAAGATGATTTGTTGCCCTCGAAGCTCTTCGCTCGACCGAGTTTCGACTTCATTTTTTTCAAAACGCTTGCCTTGGCTTTGCTCTCATTAGCTTGCACGATCACAGGCGTTTTGGCAAATGAAACTGCAAACAACCGAATCTTTAAACCACGCTACCTAATACACTAGAGAAGCAGAGGTTCTTAAAACTTTTTCAGTCGTGGCTCATTTGGCGCTAGTCATTGATATTTGAACCCCGTCTGGCTTCCAAATTAGACACAAAAAAGAATAACTATTTATTTTACATGATCCTGCTTTTCAACAATATGTTGTTGCTATACTCACGCCCCCCTTGCGAACCTTTCACGATCACCAAGAGGGAGTAAGCGCCCCCAATTTAATAAACCAGGAAAGGGAATTTGTCTAGAAAATGGAAAGGTGGCCTTGTAAACTTTGCCACGCTACTTTATCTTTTCAGAAACTTTTGCCCGACTAGCTTCAACATCAAGTGCAGTCAGAATCTCGAAGTGTAACTACTGCTGACAAAACACCATTTGAACACAAATTTCGATTTCATGGTTTTGATTTTTTCTAAAAAACGAATTTTGTTGGAGAGCAAAAGTGTATATGAGATGGTAATGATGTCATAAGAATATCCTGGACTGTTTTCCTTTGTCCAGAATGAATTTGTTGTGATGCTATTTTTTATACCTCAAAGCACTCACGCAAATTTTATGCGCCTCATAAATGTTCCAATTGTCAGGAAAAAGAAACAGAAATCGGCACCACACGTTGGCGGCAGGCAATGTTAAGTACACATTTTTCTAGATTTTAATACCTTCAGTCAAGATATGACCTTATCCTAGTCATCTGTTTACACAGTTACCTAAAACATCCCCTATGCTCGCGCCCACCCGTTTGTTCAATTGAGGTGATAGTCAAAGTCGACATAGAGCGAAAAGAAATATATCGCTGTGGTTTAAGATTTTGCTCTGTAATGTTTCTAATGCAAAGATGGACAGACTGTGGCTCTCTATGGGGTTCTGTGAGGCCCGCGCAAGCTCGGACTAAATGAGAAAAAATCAGATATTTGTTTTGTCAACCGTACTACCCGCATGCTGTATTATCTTAGATCGCACTGGCCAATTTTAAAAGGTGTGGCCTTTTGACTCTTTATGGCCCACTGATGTGGCCCTCTCTTTAGAAAGGCCACCACTGTTTTGTTTCAAAGGTGAAGGTATACAAGTGAAGGAACACGTTACTGTACTTTACCGGTGCAGGATTGCATGGCATACTGTGGCGAATTTCCAAGTGTTAGCGATGCTTGCATTACCTCAATAGTAGTTTTGGTCTTTGCAGAGTGTGCAACAAAATTTTATTAGATACTCACAGCTGAAAAAAATTCGCTTGCTTTGTTTTATTTTCTTCATTTTACTTTTAGTCTACGGTATGGCCATAGCGTTATCACTTACTCAGCAGTTTCTTCTTACTGCAAGGATGCAATAAACATTTTACGCACGTGTCAAAACTGGGTTCATTTTCCGCTATTTGCACAATACTACGCGTGTTTCAATATTTGCTTTGGCATTCATTCCTTCCTTTTCTCGATGGTTTCCTCCAAGCAATACCATATAGAATTGCCGGATATCCAGCAGAGATCAACTACGCTTGTTTTTTGCACCGACAGGAGAAATCAGTTCATCCATTTTTCATAACTGCGCATTATGTCGTCACAGTGGGTTAGACAGCAGGATGGCGTGTTGTAATTAGAGTACCCGAGTCTCTTCCTGCTTCGCATTCAACTGACCTTCACGTGGTCAGTGAAACATTGTGAGCCTTTTGCTCGTTACAAAACATTTTGCTGCAACAGTGCTTGACCACGCGGTGAGACTAATTGTACCTATTTGCACTTTTACTCTGTTAACAATGGTAGACACTAGAGCCTGGAACAGCGGTTCCCAAAAACGGGTCGCGACCGAAACATGGGTCGAAAAATCGGTGGCGCCAAGGTGATTCAAATCTGTCATAACGAACTTCTTTCTTTTAATTTTTCAAGTTCCTTCAATTCCGTCATAGACTGAATTATTGCATCATACGCATTGCATTTGGTTTCGTCTTATTACTGCATCATAAGTGGTTTTCCGAGAGTTTTTATGACTAGCTGCTGAGTTAAGATTCGTTGATTACGGAAGTGTTTTGGAGCTGAATAGTTCAGTAAATAGGTCATTGGTGCATCAGAGTTGATAGTACGAACGTCTAGCAATGTAGTAGTAGTAGAGCAGTTTGAAACACTTTCGCTACCTAAGAACGTAAAATACATTTTTTCGATGTTTCAGGCTTGGGTCGTGAGATGTTCATTAAACTCAGATTTGGGTCGCGCTAGAAAAGTTTGGGAACCACTGGCCTAGAATGACTGTTTCTTGCATAGTAAAAAGTTACATACTAGATAACCAGCACAAGCCGTGTATGGCCTGGGGACGTTTCGTGCTGAATGTTCAAAATGTCTGACTTTAGGCGAGCAATAGTATATTTTGTTTGGGCGGCGCTTGTCAAAGCACAAAATGACTGGATATGCTAAAAATTTAGGGGGCGTCACCCCATGGACCCCCTGGCTACGCCTATGCACGCTTTCACTATTTTTCGTTCTTTTGGCTCTTCACAAAACAATTTATAAGATGCTCCATCGCCGGTTACGCATGAAAAACTTTTTGACGTTCTTTTTCACGGCACCCATGATTTTTGTTGACATGACTGTAGATGAAAATTCAGTAGCCGCGTGATGCAAACAGACAGGATTGCCTGCACCGTATGCACGCTTTGACCTTGCATTCCGGTAGTCGATTTTAATTGTAGATCTGTGTTTCAACATTGATTTTCGCTGAGTTGTGCGCGCGCACAAGTAACGCAATATCCGTCGGATCAACGGAGGCGAACTAATCGAGGCAGTGATCCAAATATAATCGATTTTTTGACTAATGCTGAAGGCGTTATGGCGGGCGACGCTCTTGCAAATCGATGGGAACGTTCCGACCTGAATGTATTTAAGGAGAACGTGTGTTTTGCCATTATAACTTCACCCTAATGTGCACAAACATTGCGTACTCATGTGACAAGTAACAGCTGGTTTTGTAGCAGAGCGCGGCTACACTTCATACAAGTGGCTTTCAATGGTTCAATTTTTCGCCTTATTTGAAACAGTTACCGCAAGTGACTGGCAAGGCGCAGTACTAGTTCTTTCTCGCAGTCGGATTCATGTTAGTTTTTTGGTCTAAATATTTTGCACTTCTAATCACAGTCACACTCTACAATCATGAGCAGAGGTAGGGAGGTTATGTGGCCTTTCAAAATTTCAGCTTACCTCTATATGTTCCACAAATTTGGTTTGACATCAGAGAAATTCTTACTATATTTTGGTAACATATTTGGCCCTTAGAAATTGCCTAACTGTCCTCCCCACCTACCTTAACTGAAAGTGTTTGGCTCCACCCCCTTCCAACAACTTATTTGCACATAAGTAACAACATCTTCCAAAAGTAGAAAATAAGAAATGAAAATAGACCAAAAGCATAAAATTCAACAATATTCATTTTCGAAAGAATTCAGCTCTTCATTCAAGTTTTTTTGCTATTGAACTAAAACTCGTTGATGGCAGAAAACTGCATTTGAGGTAAGAGAATACACATTCCAAGGTCTTAAATCCGGGTCAGTTAAACAGTACTGTGTTTTGAACGCCTGTGGAAGCAGTAAAACAACATACCAAAACAACCAAAACACAGGATTATGTGGGAAATCGGCCAAGGACAAGCATGGACGAAAAACCCTTTGCCTTCACTTCTTAAAACCTTACCTTTTGGCGGATGGACATCATCGGAATGACATGATGAAGCGTGATTTTCGGGTTCAGAACTGGGCTTTCTGCCAGTCAAGAAGCTAGAAAACGAAAAGAAGAAATGAATGCAAAAATTAAAAATATTAATTGATTGCCATTTCCTAGCAAGACGGGGTGAGCACAGAAAGCGTCGTAAACGTGCGTCTGGACTTTTCAAATCTCGCGTGAGTCCACCTACGAGAAAAACACATTTATTTGTCTTTGGGAAAAAAACAAAACATTTTTTTGGTTTTGGAACCGCCACATTATGTTTAGCTACTTCCGATTATCTGAGCTAGTTAGTGTGAACAAATTAAAGTTGCAAGTGAGGTAGGAAACAATTCCTACGCCTAACAACTTATCAGTTTGAAAACTGGGAGGAAATAAAAATCCAGACGAATAAACCAGATACAGGCGAATAAACCGTTCAACACCATGTCTAAAAATATTTGGGAATCATGCATTGGAAAAGACGACTGAACAACTGATTCATCACCGTCTCTTGTTGGGACCGGTGGTTCCGCCAACCACCCCTTCCCATTTTCGGTAGCTATCCTCTTATCGCAGATAACGATTTTTTAGTCTTTCGCTCAATATGGCCCGATTGTTGTTGTTCTTTTTACCACAACAACCAAGAATCGGAGACGTGCCTAAACTTACTTTTTAACTTTCCGCAAAGTGGATGGCATCATCGATTGACTTACATGTGGTATACTAGAATACAAGATCTAAACCTACACAGAAACGTCCAAGGTGATAAGGGCGAAGTGAAAATTGAAATGCATAAAGCGAAACAGTGACAATCAATACTCTTCTCGTATTTCCAGCGAAGTGGTCTTTTCAAGCTAAATGACGTACTGTTCTAAAGTTGCAAACAACCTGTCTAAACGAACAAACAGCTGCACTAAATTTTAAACGTTTCACATTGAGCGAACATTGAGTAGGGTGAGAAAGGCTATCAGGCTAGACGGCCGTCCTAAATGTCACATGCAAACTGTCTCAGACGACGAAAAACGCCCTCATCATTTGCGTAACAAACAAGAACTCTGCATGAAAGAAAACAACATAAAGATCTTAACAAACACGTATAGCTACGCCTGACGCTGTTGACTGAACAACTGCATTGCAACAACCTCTTCTTTGCCTCGAGTAGCAGAGAGCACACGATAAAGCACTAACGACTCACTGCCACCTTCCTGCCACTCGGGTTGAGTGCGACTGAATCGAGATCAGAAACTTCTGACAACCCTTCAGTCGACAAGCTCTTTTTTCTCGCTCAGAGGCCGCCGCCGATACAAATGCGCCGTCAGCCGCAGTCCAATTAGCACTTGTTTGAGAAACCGACCAGACCGAGTCGCAAGCGCTAAGGCAAATAAAGTTGAGTTCGAACAAACACTGACACGAGCTATCCAATTAGTGTCAGTGAAAAGAAAAACCAGATGTTTTTCCGTCTGGCCTGCTGTACAAGTCCATCGCAAACTCAGAGGTTCCGGTTGATGCTTAAATGAGCATTTACGCAAAAACTAAAAGATCTGAAGCTTTGCACCAAGCTGTTGAAAGCAACAATCCATCAGGTGCAAAGTGCCAAACGTCCAAGTTAGTAAATCGCCGTTCAGGGACAAAGTGGAAGTTTGAATACTTAACGCCCAGTGCATGAAAAATTCAGGTTCCTGATGAAGAACTTGCCCGCCACGGGTGACTTTCTAACGACCAAGCACCCGACCTTTCACAGTGCCTTTGCTCGTACAAGTTCGTTTTGAAAAACGATCCAAACCGCTGTTCTGCTTTGCACAGCCACCTTCAAACATTCAACGAAGATTTCTCTCTTTCATGCTCACGTTTTGAAACACCTGCCAGCGACAGCGTGCATCCTTTTTGGTGGCACAAACCCCAATATCAAACCAACATGGAATGGAAACTACGTTGCAACTGGCAATTGCTCTTTACAATAGAGTACGCCAAGACAACGACTCTACAGTTATTCTTTCGCTGGGTTTACCGTAGTTACAGTTACTCGGAGAGTGTTTCAGTTCTAAACAGATTGAAATAAATTCGCTGAAATAAGATCTGTGCTGTTGACTCTGTTAGACCAATGCAAAATTGATCGTAATGCATGAGGTATCCCCCATTATGGTATCAGGCCAAAGTGAACCAAAGTAGAAGAAAAAATGCTTTTGTCTAATGTTCGTTTTGCTTGATCACGGCTTCGTCATCACACACAACAAGCACCAAGATAGACAAGTCTTTGACAAAAATGAGGTAAAGATGAAAGGGAGAAACTCTAGACATCAAATTTAATGCGCCGGATCTTTTCACCAAAATCTGGTGTTTATTCGCTACGCGTTACTTTAGCCAGAGTTGTCTGAAGCAATGCCATTCACACACTCCAAAGCCTGTTCGCTCATCTGATCTTTATTCTCTTTATTATGCTCTACGCATTGACGCGCTTTGGTGCTTTACCCGTGACACTTTGAAGGTAATTTAGCTACATTTTTTAGAAATAATTTGATATGATGTGCATAATTTTTGTCATGTGTGGCAACTGGAAAAAAGTAACGACTTTTTCTAGACTACGCGCTGCGTAAGCTCATATTAGTCGTGCGGGAGATGTTTCCAAGAGCCAGTTGCAACTCCAAGCGCGTTTTTGGATGAAGGCATTGATACTCTGTCTATTGCACTGCAGTGCATTATTATCAGTTGAACTTTGGTGAGGCTATACTTATACTTGAGATTTAATTTTTGGAAGTGAATCGTTGTGATTTTGGGGAGGTAAGGTGTTGGAAAATATAAATAACTAAGTTGCAAAAACTAAGAAAACAAAACTAAGTTGCAAATGGGGCAGTAGCCAAAAAAAGCTTAGGAACCACTGCGTTATTGATTATTATCTATCCGCCCAGTGTCTCTTGTACTTGACGATTTATGACAACGGTCAAGTTAATGATGGAAACCTGGAATCAATTTATAAAACAGCCTCCAGAACATTCGAACAAATCCAAGCAGTTCTTTCCGCAACATGTCGCTGTTCACAACAAGTAACGTAATTTATTTCATAAGCAACTGACATTCCAGCCCCGCAACAAGAACCTATTTTTAGGATCCGTGAAGATGTCGCATCACATGATGAAAGTCATACAACCATGCACACGACTTGAACGTGTGGTGCTAACATGATCGGAAATTGCGGTTGAATTCGTCCGCTGCGGCACATGCAAAGTTAATGAAGTCAAACCAATTCCTCCTTCCGACACTGCTGCTGGACGACGACGTGCCGACACAACCGCAGGCGCAAAAGAATATTTTTTTCAGAAAGTATTTTCAAAATGCCATTTCGACATAGATCTGGAGGAAAACATTAATATTATTGTTAGCGAATCTCAGCTCGTGGTGTTCTGTAAATGTCCGAACCTAGTGTATGAAGGTAACAGAATACTTGAACACTATTTTTTCTGTCCATCAGTCAGAGAAAGTGTAAATGTTGTAGCGATTTTCGGTAAAGTAAATTAGTTCTTTGTAAAATGCTTAGATTGTTCGAAGCGTATATCTGTTACAACGGATGGTTCCACAGCAATATGGGGCTCTGTAAAGAGGGTATTAAAAGATAAAAATAAAACGACTATCTCCGGAATGCATAAGAACTCATTGCATTCTCCACCGCGAGCCATTCGTTACAAAGAAACAAGAAGGCAATGCAAATTATGTGAGTGATCAAAAAAACGAATTTAATGACGCTTTGCGGAAGTTGTAGATATGGGTAAAATCATATCGAAAAAGTGCGCGAGAACAAGCGAGGTTTTTCGATAATTGGCGATAAATTGGCCTCCATGAGCAAGAAAGTTTTTCTGCATTCAGAAGTGCGGTGGATATTCCAATCCAAAGTTCATCTCTTGTGTTTATGAACTTAGAAAACAATCGCGGTCTTTACCAACTTTTTCTTTGCGTCATGCTAACAATTCTTAAACTGACTGAAACATTTCGGGAGACGTGAATGCAGCAAAAAAAAGACGTTTTTGTTTCTAGCGTCTGTCACATGCACTTTTCTAACCTCGTTTCAAAGCCTGCTCTGCTTTTTTTCCTAGTTTTGAACTGATTCTTGCTGATAAGCTGCACTTTTTTGGGTCCTTCTTAAAAATATTGCAATAAAACTCAGACCTGTTCAGCAGTTGAACGTATTCGCGCGTATTAAACCTCGAACATCAGGCTTGGCTTTAACAGCAGTTCACTCGAACCCATAGAAATCGTTTGCTCACTTTATCGTGTCCGTCTGTCTGTCTGCCCATCGAACAACGAAGCGCGAAGTGGCACCACGACCAAAACATTGAAGTGGAATAACCCAGTTCTGCTCTGGCCGAACGCCAACTGGCAGCTTTTGTTTTTCTACCTTCACTTTCTCGCACACGCGGCTGCGCCCTCCTGGAGCGCTTTGAAGTCACGTAGAGTGATAAGTTTTCCAAAGTCTGGAGTCTCCAGCAGAAGTATCGATCTCAATTCGTGTCGCGATATCGGAGAAGAAACACGTTTCCGAACGGTCAGCCATTCGATCAACCCTTAGTGGTCATCGTTTAACATGCGACAATAAAATCTCCAAACTGACAAAAGAGACAGCAGACAGGCTAGCTACTGAACAGCATCGTTTTCAGGAGCTGCATCACTTTTTTGCGATTTAACGTACGTTTTGTAAACGCGCAGGAATCGACGTCAAAATAAGTAAATCGTAGATTTTACATTCTTTCACTATTATTTTAGCTTCCTGATCTTTTGTAGTGACAAAGAAACCTGCTACGTTCATTAGCATTGCGACGTTTTAACCAGCAAACTTTAAGCATCGTTCTTGCAAGCTGTAAAGCCGAGCCATCTTTTGCTTTCTGCCTCCTAGAACTACTTGCTGTGCCTGCTGTACCTAACTTGCAATTTTCAAAATTTCAGGTGGAGCGTTTTTTTCCAACGTAAAGGTTATAAAAAAAGCAGGGAAAATTAGAAACAGTTAGCAGATGATGTATCGTCGTAACGGTTCGGTTTCATTTCGAGGAACAGACCAACACAAAGTTTGGCAGTAATTTGAACGTATGCTCGACGTGATTACGTCTACACAGAACGCGTATCTGCCAATGAGGGATACATTTTAGGTTTCGTATTTCTTATGGAAGTACCAGAAAAGGGTTCGTTGCATCAGTCTGAGCTCCATCCGTTGCTCTCCATTTGCATTTACTTGGTCCTTTATCATCACTTTTTTGCGTTCGAACTTGAATGTTTCTAATCTTTATGAAAATAATTTTGAATTGTTGAAGTATTCGCGTGAGATTAACTTGCTCCCCTCTCAAAGTAAACTTCGACTTGGCCTGTTCGACATATTTCTGACCGCGGCGAAGCGGTGTGTCACATGGCGCCGTGTTTGAAGCTGCGAAAAAATTTACTGTCCCGCCAAAATGTTTTAATACTCCACCAACCCATACGTTCACGTCTGTATGACAAACCTGGCAGCTGAATAAGGTAAGCCTTGCTAATAACCTATTTTACCATCTTGTCAGCGTCACACCAGCACTGGCTAAAGGCTAAATCTGTTTCTGCACTAATGAAGTTCCAGGTTATTGTCTGCAACCCAACTTGGAGCTTTTTGCTCAACAAGAGATATTTGCGGTCAAGGGTTGGCAGACCTAACGATGACGCTACTCCACACGCAATTGTAGTTCGATGACACCGGCGTTGTTTTCGATCCGTCGAAAAGCTAATTGCCACTTGGAAGACGAGTGCCTCTCTGCGCAGAAATTTTATTCAAATGCTGATCAAGAAGAAACCTCCAGGCGCAGACTTTGTGTTCACACCCTGTCTTCTGCTGGACTACTTTTTTATCAATACGCGCAAGAATTAATGACATTGCAATGCCCTACCTCGATGCTGCTTGCCAACCACGAGACCTCGTTGTAACCAGGATATCTACGCATTTGCTGAGAAGGTCAGAGTTCACGTTTGATCAAGTGACATCGTCGTTTGTGGCATGTCAGGGAGGTAACCCATCGCAATATCGAAAAACGCCATTGGCTGCAGTAGAGCAAGCAGCACCAAAACAAAAGAAGCGGTTACATGTAGTCTTTCCGTGGGTAGCATAAGTGAACGCGTTAAATGTATCTTGTGCACTGCTTTTTAACACAACCACCATCATGGTCGTTACATTATGGTGTTTGTTTTCTATGTGAGCAACATTTGCGCTTATGCTACCTTATTACAGCTGGCGTGATGTGCCAATCTAGTTGATTTCTATCGTCAACGCTGAAGCTGACATTAACATTTGAGGATGCAGTGACACTGCTAAAGAAAATGGTTTGGATGCAAAATATCATTGCGAAGTCACAGTGATCTTGCGTTTGTCTTCGCCACGTGAAAACACGTCATAACATACTTCCGTAGCTTGTGCTTGTTTTCACCACGTGAAAACCTTACAATTTGTTTTTCCACATCGCGTTGATGAAATCTTTAAAACAACCTGCAAGCAAATCTTCAACAGACCTTTCGCAAGTAAGTGCACAATTTACAGTACATGGATATTAGCTTCGTGTGTAGCCTAGCCTTACGAGCACTGATGTCATGTCTCGCTTGTAACACGCATGTGCCTGCTCCGTTACGAAATGCGTACTTTTCGAATCACCATCAACCCCTAATCTGACCTTTGACGTGGTCTCAAGTTAGCTTGTGTGGTGGCGATTTAAAGTTTGCTTCCTGATTGGCTTGCCACCATCCTTAGGTACAGCATTCGTACTTTCATTTGGATTGATTGGGTCTTGCTTGGTGTATACAAGCAGGCGCGAACCGCATCACAGTTTTTGCATTGTCTTGTTACAATTGAGAAAGACGAATCATGAGAATGCGTTCGGAAAAAAACTTGCTAATAAGTTAATGATGTAATTTTGAAGTGTTAAGCGGGGACGTAGCGAGGGGGGACAAAGGGGGCACAATGCCCCGGGAGCCGAAACACTGGGAGGCGCCGAAAGGTCCCAACAATGTCGCAAGTACTTCTTCAATGCAGTGCATTTGTTCCCGAAAGACCTTAGGTTCGAACATGGGGGCGCCAAACTTGTTTCTTGCCCCGGTCGCCATCTAACCTCGGTTCGACCCAGAGTGTTAGCAGAAGATTTAAAAAAATTGTATACAGCTTTTTCGGTGAATGGCGCATTGCGTAATGATCCCATAAAGGTAAATGTTTTGCGTCATTTTTATGGTGAGTCGTCACAATGTTGAGTGTCACATCACCAACTCTTGCCCAGCAGCTTGTTCCGCAAATCCTTAGTCTTGTGGCAAGATTTTTCCAGGAGACAGCAATTTTTACAAAATAGTAAATGGGATTAAAATTCTACAGTCTTAAACTGAAGTTGGAATGCAAACAATTACCTATTCAGCTAAAACAGTTGGTTTATCTAACAGAGAAAATAACACCTTAACAAAGCATTTTTACCTGGACTTACTCAACATCTTTGTTTCATTTTACCGACTGTATTTTAAGAGTTACGCTACTGCACCTTTATTTCCAAAACGCTTGTTTTGCTGCATTTCAAGTTGCAAAATACTCGTGCGAGCAGCTGTATTAACAGCAGACCATTTTGACTGCCTCAACTACCACCCAAACCGTCTGTTTTCATCTTGGTCTAATTTTGGAATGGGCCTAATGCTGCAGCATCAATAACACCAACTTGATCTGGCCCTAAAATCATTAAATCTCCGTAAATCTTACCAGCAAGCAATAACCACAGGTGGTGCGGTTTGCAATGACCCGTTGATGCGTCGGATTATTGGAGGATAACTGTCTTAAACGGCTGTATGCCGCATATAAAAGTCCTGCAGCAATCGATTTTACGCAACACTTCCGCAATCGCTTGAGCTGGTTTACTCGTGGAAAAGGCTGCTAAACCATCTTGCCTCTCATCCAGCGAGACCAACGAGGCAATAGAGAAACTTGCCATTATTCATAAAACTTTTGTCGGTGTCTGCAGAGATTGAACGACGTGCTGCTACATCTTCCCTGTTTGTGGCCGTAAAAACACATCATCGATATGCCTGATTAAACTGATTTTACATGGTTCAGTGCGTAAGGGGCAATATCTCTCCATTCTGAACTGAAAAGACAGTATTTCAATTGCTGAAAACGCTACTGAACCATTGACAAACTGCAAACCTTATGAGGTCGACCTTACTAAGACTGGGCACAGACCGACAGTTTTTGCAGATAATCCTAACCGACAAAACGAACAGTGTAGTTTTGACGCAAAGCTAAATATGAAGAACAAACTGGGAATCTAATCAATATTTTATATTTAAGTGAGTATTGAGTAATGGTAGATTTTTCATTTACTTCGAAATGCTTTACTTTCATTCATCTGTGTTTTGTTTCGAAGCTGTGACACTCCAAACTGCACCGTGAAACTGCAGAGCATTTTTCATTTTATTCATATTGCCACCACTGCAGGCATTTACTTCAGCTAACTGCTGACCTCTAGTGGGCAACTGCAATGCGCACAAGAGTCAGATCCGGAGTATACGTTAGGGATGGGGTGTTTAACGACAAAAGTACCACAAGCTATGACTTATGAAGTTTACATTAAGATGTGTTGTAGTGGGTGATGACCCTAACAAGGAAGCGCGTTGGCTGAAAGACACCGTCATTTTGGGGAAGCCTTTCAGTTGATGTTGTTAGTGAATAAATTGCCACTTACTTCTCTCCATCTTCTGCCACATAGCTTGTCTTCTCTAGATCTGTGAACACAAGGAAGTAGTAATTGACGAATAGAGGCCGCCTTGAGAGAAATTGCTGAAATATGAAGTAATTACCTATACCGTTTCAGAGAGTACAACGACCCACAGACCTACAGTGGTGTAGTTTGGGGGAACATGGTGAAACTCAGTTTTTGGCAATGCACTACTGCTTAAAGAGACTTTAATGTCTCTATTGCTAAACTTGTTGTAGAGAGACACAATGTTAATAAAGCCAGTAAACGTGATCTGAAAATTCCCCAGCAGTTGTGGGATCAAGCCGCAGTTGTAGATGATGCAGAAACTGTCAAACTATGGTTGTCCGGTTGACATTTTAAATTTATTGTTATATTGGCCAATCATGCTTATAAACTGCGGTTGCTGAAAACATACAATGCGCAACTGTTCACTGTGCAGAACTACAGTAGCCCTGGTCATGACACTAAACTGCAACAAGTCATAGTGCTGCAAGTCCGGAGTTTTGCAGATTTTGTGCATTTAGAATACCCTTTAGTCATCACTGTTTCCCAGGTTTGAAAGCCACACACACCGTGAAGAGACGTTTGTAGACTTTTTGCAAGCAAAAACGTATTTGACGGAAACAGCATTTTCAGCCAACAACGTCGTAACAAATCACCACTGGAGGCACAAGGGTCTTTTAATGATGTCAATACAAACAAATTACGGCGACACCACATAGGGGGCAGCAACCCCGGCAAGTAACAAAGACTGAAGTCCAGCTTAACTACAGCGAACAACTTACCCTTCACTGATCGGCGTTTGTTTGAAGACCACGCACCGAACAAAACCAACATCATCAACACCAGGAAGACGCCTATCACTGCTCCCGCAATTGCCCCAGGGCTAATTCCAGCTTCGGACGTCGTTGGTGCCTTGAGACCGTAAGCTGTCAGTCCTGAAGTATAAATACCCAGCATTACCATCAGCGTTGATTTAACATTTTGCGTCCTTGGTAAAATAAAGGCAACAGTGGTAGAGTATCCGCCTCGCAATTAAAAGGTTGTGTGTTCGAATCACGGTACCTGACGACAACAGCGTTCATCTCGACCGTTCAGGCAAGACGCAAATTTAAGGCTTCGGCCTGACGCCAAATTCTGTCACCCGATATCAAATTAAAAAACATCTACTTTAGGAGGGCCATTATTTTGTTAACTTCCTGTGAAAACGTACAAGGTGAATTTTTACACCTGCAGCCTTCTTGGAGTTACAGAAGACACTCGCGCGCAAAGCAGTTTCCATGGAAACGATTATTCTAGTAATGCAACAGAGCGAACAGCAAAGTCGACAGTGCGCGCCGTTGGTCGGTTGTGCTAATGTTACCGGGAACGACCTTTTCGGTTTTAGTGCTGCTCTTCTCTGGAGATAAACATATCCACAATACGTCTTTATTTGGAATTTTATTCACGTTTGGGATTTGAGATTACTTTATTTGGGAGAACGCATGTCGAGGGCACCAAATTCTTGCACACATCAAAATCTTGTAAAACGGAAGCTTACTTTGCAACATCCGGTTGTTCATGATGTATTCGTCTTTGTTACGTAATACTACCGTTATCTTAATTTGACAACAAAGATTATTCTGCACATAAAGTCAACTGTGTAAAAAATTCAGACTGTAATTAGTGTAAACACAAGTTTTTCGCCATTATCAGCATGCCGAGTGATCTATTACTAAACAAAATGTTTGAAAAAGTCAGACGGTTTTGGTGCAGCATGCCAGCGTAATCAGTAGCCCTAAGCGAATGGTTTGGAGCTAATATTTCAAACGATCTTCTTTTAAATAACAAAAGTGAGACATTCGAACAGCAGACAACAAAAGACGCGGTAATTGCACAACAAAGAAAGAAGTGCACTGACCTCTGGTAGATGCAGTGATTGCTGCACTTGGCTCACTGTAAGCAGATTGGGAAACTGCCAGAACACGGAACTCGTATGTTCGGTCTCGGTACAAGGCATCGTTGTCAACAGCAAACTGGGTGACGTTCGCTGGCACGGTTGCCAGAATAGCCCAGCCGTCCATATATTCCAGTACGGTCGAGGAGCCTTGATTTGATGATACGGATCGGCTGTTTCGGGACAAAAGCTGGTCCGGGTGGGCTCGGTGCCGGCCAGACTGGTGAGCAAGATGGAAGTGCTGCAAGTCAAGCACTGAGTCTTTGTATGATCTTGTTTTCAAGTCGAGTCGCGTCGAACGTCTTTGTTTTCTGCTACTTGCCTCCTTTGCGGTCGTTGGATGCGAGGTTGGCAAGGAACGGAACTCGATCAAAAAACCCAGAAGGGATTCGAGATCGGTGAAAGCGCCAGGTTGCCATGACAAAGTAAGTCTACCATTGTTTGTCGCGCAGGTTAACCTGCGTGGTCGGGGAACAGTGGTGCGAGGCACAGCTGTTGTTGTAGGGATTGCTAGGAAAGAAAAAAATGCTTGATTTCGGGTGGAGCCTTCATCAGGATCAAAGGATTGCTATTTTTAAGTACTTGCTTGAATTGTAACGATGCTTGTTATTAAAACCTGTGATGATCTACTCAAAACTCAATAACGCATATCTAGAGATTAACGTTTGAAGTGCCGTGTAAACTTTGTCTGGCAGGTCTTCTCTGAACACCGATGATTTTTTCATTCCAGTAATTGCTGGCTACCTCCTCAAGGTACGTGAGTGGTAACGGTTTTCAAGAGAAAGTTGCCAACTACTTAAATAAAGCTTCGGTTTACACTGAGTGAACGTCTATTACACAAAATATTTTTAAAAATCGCTTTTGAAATGCAATTTTTTTCAAGATAATTCAAACCTTATGAATGGACTGTTGCGCAGGTCACAGAATGCCATACAGAAACAATCAAACTTCTATTGCTACGGTTATCGGCTGGTAATCGCTAATGCAATATTGTTATAAGTAATGGAAAAGGATAATGATACTGACTGAAGGAAGCCTGCTTTCATAAAGCAACTGAAGAAGGAATTGTCTTGTGTAACGTCTTCACTCCCACACGCAACGCAATAGACTTAAACATTTATGGCAGTAACAAGGAACACACAAATACATGAAAGAACACGAAGATAGATATGTGGAGGTAGTATCAATGCATGCGCTTGATGGCGTTAATACGTTTACTTTGATGAAACATAGGCATGGATGTGATATGTGGTATTATTAAAGAGCACACACATCGATGGCGTCATCACGAATGTTATAGTGTAGTGCTGCGATGACATCCAAGTAGACCGATTTATTAAATGCATGAGGAACTGAGAGGCTGCGAAGCAGCAGGGATCATTTAGGCTGCAGATCGCCCTATGCCGGAGCTACTTAAAAAGTAAAAGGAACAGTTTATTACCTACACTATCGCTGTCTTATTCATCTGTCTAAATCAGCTAATATTTTGCATAGTACGTTTCCTCTAATCAAGAGAACAAATGTCTTGTTCGCATATAACTTTTATAAACAGAAAAAGCCTTGTGTTATTTGGTACAAACCTTGTGTTTTCGCGGTGACAGTTCGACTAAACTTCCCTTTCCCTAACACATTTTCTGGCAGGACTGCAAACTGATACACTCTTTCTGCTTCCAGGCGCCTCACGATCACTTCCTGGTGTCTGCCATTCGCGTACTTAGTTAACCACGAGTTGTCGCCCAAATCAGCCCGCTTGTACCTGCAGGAAGAACATACCAGTGCATGATATCGCAGCAAATCTTTAGTTACCAGAATAACGTATATGACAAAGCAATTTTTGTGAATTAAACTATGCTGATTTTGAATTGATTTTAGTGGTGATAATAAAAACAGTTTTCATATGGCAAGGCAGTGCTTTGGCCAAGCTCGGGTCATTTCGGTGCATATTTTCACCGAATGAAGAACAGCGTGTATCGTAACTAACAAAGCCATTAGCGTGAGAACATCCAGTACCAACTTCATCAAAAGCAGCGGTCTAGTGCACCCATTATAGACTCCGTTGATCAGTCAGTAAAAATATAAACACGTTCTATTTTATATCTCAAGTGTGTAAGTGTTCAGCACAGCAGTAACAACTGTAACTACAGACGTACCACACCGTGAACTGCTGAGGGTAACCCCCGTCGTAGCCTTTCTGCCAACGTACTGTAGCGCTGTTGAACGTAGTGGCGACGGTAACATTGCTGACCGGGTGGGGTTTTGTATCTGTAAAACGACGCAGGTTTCCCACAGCTTTGCAGGTAATAGAAAAACACGAGACGTTAGAATCGCCGCTAGCTCTAAATCTTTTAAAGAATTTGTACTGGGCAATCGTAAGTCATGAGGTATATGTGAGTAAATTATTTTCAAGTGGCTGGAACACAAGACATCGCTGCCGATTATCGCGGATTTTTGGAACAACTTCTGATAAAAACTACTGCCGGTCCAGCGACGCTTACTGGTCGCAAACGGCCTGTCAAATGAGAAGTAAACATTCCCGTATTTTTGTCAAACCTGTCCGAGATGACCTTCGAGGCCCGAACACTTCGTATAGTGGCGATAAGTTTAGGCTACCGCTGCAAGTGCGTGGCTTAAATCGTAGGGCCAAGCTGTCTACTTAAAGTAGTTGGTCAGCCTGACTTACAACCAACAACTATTAGAGTCTTCGAAATCACGCTCAAAGAAAAGGTGCTGAAAAAATATATATGCAAAACAAACTTTGCTTCACAGCGTTTTGAGGAAAAGTTTTATACCGCGAAAACCTTATGCATGGCAGGAAAAACAAGTTCTATCACAAATCGTGAATAAGAGGTTTTCTTCGAATAAAAGTTGTATGTTTCGTAAACACGATTTTTGTCTAAACTGCAGGAAAACATGCTAATACCACCTCATGACATAAGTGACATCTATGAAAAAAAATTTTTACTTTTTTTCTCGATTTTGATTTTTGGCCATGCCTTGGAATAGTGCCCCAATACTTTATTTGCACATGCACTACTTCATTTGCATATGCTTACAAAATTTGACAACATGCCGCAAGGTTTGCGGTTCAGCTGTTAATTTCTCCCTCCTAAAAAAGGAGAAGGCCTGGTTTCGTTTTTCTAGTTTTGAAGGTGGATAAAAAAAGCGAAAGGCAACATCTTTAAGCATTTAAATCCATTTCTTTTACCAAAACAACGAAAACCAATCATGACGTACGCTTAACTTTGATTGTAACATTGCTTGTGACCTCAGCCACAACATTCGACACAACGCATTGCCAAAGACCGTGGTCCTCCGTCATGATGTAAGAAATGGTCAAGTTTCCTTTGTTCCATGAAATCCGTTCACAATTTTGCAGTTGTTGTTGTTGTTCTTGTTGACTTGTCAGCGACACCTACAGTGGAAATCCATAGTTTGCTACAGACAATCGAAATCATCATCATAACAAAGAACTAGTCTTGATCATCGCGACAGCAAAGAAGCAGTCGAGCTGCTTTTACTGTCAGCATAGCAGTGCTGCATCAAAACTTGGCCATAAAACATTAAGAAAACCTTTGTTTTCTCAAAACATATTCAAATCGATGGAAAATAATGTTAAACCTTCTGCTCACACGCCGTTGCGTGCCTGGGTTGCTGCGCAGCAAATAACGCATCTATCAGCTGTGTTTACTGCGGCATGATCTTTCTTAATGAGATCAGTCACTTACTTTCCGCCAGAAAACGCTCGGCGATGGATCCCCCTCCCCCGAACACGCCGCGTGCAGTGTTCGCCCAATCTCAAGCTCGATTTCTTGTCTTGGCCTGAGCAGAAATCGCGGAGGCTCTTTGACGATCAGACGGACTTGCGTCGATGCGCCAGTTGTTCCAAGAGCGTTGTAAGGTGTGCAAGAGTACACCCCCCCGTCAGAGTAGTGCACCGTTGACATCAGCAAATCGCCATCTCTCGTCTTGCGCACTCTGCCCGTCTGTGAACAGAAGTCAAGCTTTAGGGTCAAATTGAAAAACGTACTTATTTTATCAAACCACCATTTTTGACACTTACCGTTTGTCAACACTTTGTGGCAATTCGAATTTTTGTGCAGTGTATGCATCATTTGAAATTGTGTTTTTTCTTGCGCTGGTAATCGGTGTGGTGCAAACGTCCTAATTGTTGTTTTTGCTGTTGCATAAACGCCCGCGAAGCCGACTGAAGAAGTGTCTAAAGGACTCCAGAATTCAGTGGAAAGTTCATCTACGTAGTTGCCTCTTATTCTTCATCATGATTCGGAAAATGGTGATTGGCGGCTTTAATCACAAGGGATTTCTCCGAATGGTTTTGACCGTTTTTCTGTTCAATTTTTCGGTGACGGTCAGTGCGAATTGCATTAACATTTTCTATAACTATGGAAAGCTATGAAAGGCGCCTTCTTGGCCGTCGGTGAGTAAAGGGTGTCCTCAAGCACACTCCAGGTTGATTTGCTTCTTGCTAACGGTGGTTTTCGCTTGACAGGTCACTCGTTGATGGTAAAGGTTCCGTAGGGACAGATCTGGCATGTCGCGCGAAAGTTTCGTCCAAGTCAGACCAAGACCGTGAAAACTGGGTCTTGCTGCCATTTGGTTTAATTCCTGTGCAATCGGAGAAAAGGTGGAAACAGTTGGGCCAGATGACCACCACCACCACCCCGAGAGTCAGCGGTTCTCTGCATTGCAGTCGAAAATTCGATAAACGACCACTTGGTGCCAGACTGGGAAGACAGACGAAAGAGCCATCAAACTTTTATTTTATTCGATGGCGGGGCTTATTCCATCTTCACCGAAGCTACTGCTTATTTAACCAAGAAAATCTTTCTTCAAGTTTAAATTCAACAACAGAAACTATAACGGAAATGTCTGTGTTGGGCGGTGTGTTTCAATATGGACTGTGACCGCAATGTGATATCCGGATTTTCGCAGCCTAAATTACCCTTAGTCATTCGCAACCTCCCACACACTCGTGCATTTTATAAATCGTTGTACCTGGAAGTTATCGTATTACTACATTATAGTAATCATGCTGGCGTCATTCATGCGTGTGTCTTGTATGCTTGTGTTTCATCAAAGTAAATGTATTAGCGCCATCAAGCGTATACTCTCTACTACCGCCACGTATATATCCTCGTGTTCTTTCACCTATTTGCGTGTTCCTTGTTACTGCGATGCATGTTTAAAGTTTAGTGCGTTGCGTATGGGAGTGAAGACGTTACACAATATTCTCAATGTGACTTTCGTTTTTTTTACAAAATGTTTTACTACTTAAAGGGTATTGCAGTACAAACGTTTCTTATGCAAGATGCATTTCTTCCATTCAATTGTATTGCATTTCAATGCTTGAAAAGAATCAACAGTGGTAAGCGTTTGCACTTTCCGAAAACGGTAAATACATGCATATTGATTTTCAATCTGATTGTCTTTTCAGAGCAAGCATTTTTGTTGATTGAAGGCGTTGGAATGTAATGCTTAATGGCTGGTGCAAGTGTTCCTATATTTGCTTTGCTGGGTTGATCAAGGGTTACCGAAACGTCTTTATGAAAGAGGAATGGTAACTTGCAAAAAAAGGCGAGTGGCATTGTTTCCCGGCTGTCTCTGAAAGTGTCTCGTGGGGAGGGTTCCTTACGAGCATTACGAGAAATCGTCTGACCTCGAGAAGTTGTTTGCTAAATGCTGCTACACATGCCAATTACGAGCTGCGAGGTTGGAGATCCTGTGGCAGATCATTCGACTTGATCAAATGTGCATTAGGGTACGGGTCGATCAATATCGAGTTAGCGAACGCTGGTTCGAGCTTCAGGCTTACTCACGTGAGTCGGGCCGGCTTGATTGCAGGGTTTGTGGAGGCTGTGGCCAAAACACCGCAAAGCTGTGTGCTGGACAGGACAATGGTCAAAGAGAAACGCTATGTTTCATACGCCAGTATAGTTTACTTTTGAAGGATTTCGCAGCTGAAGTGTTGCAAATGTGCGGTAAATTTATTTGTTATTTTTTGCCCTTGTGCGATGCATGGTTTCAAACGATAACAGAAAAAAGTATGGTCATTTGCGCTTAGTGACTGATGTGGAGTGAACATGTGCAATCAGTCATGCAAAAAGACTTTGGCTTGCAATTACCAGCATCCATAAGTTTAACCCCCTGTTCTAATCATCCAAACAAGGAAATAAAATCGAAGCCAACAATCAGCATTAATTCGCTTGTTGAATCTTTAATAAAGTTGGAACGGTGCGAAAGCTACAGTATATGCAATTTAAAAGTAATGCAGAAAAGCGGAACAAAAAAGTTTTCCATTGCTTCTTTTATAGCACCAAGGTAGCGAGTGGTAACATTTTTGGCAATGACCAATGTCCCTGTTAGTTCGGGCGTTTGTTTTAACACAGTGTTGGTTGTGAGTTAAACAACCATTGTGCAAACATCCTCTAAATTTGTTGAAAAGTTTCAAATCATATTTTCGTTTGCACAATGGCCATTCTTGATGTAATCATTTCTTAAGCAGTTTCGAAACCAAACAATAAGACAGGTATGAATTCAAAAAACTAAATTTGCTTGTGATAGCAAACGAATTATTCAAACGTGGTGATTGTGGAAGGGTCACAAAATTTTCTTAATGTTGAAACATCCGAAATAGAAGTTTCCAATGGTATTTTTGATCCAGGGCATGACGTCACCGATGCAGTGTGATGTCTTGTTCTACGTCTTAGTGACATAGTTCCTTTGCAACTACACAAAAACTCCAAAACTTACACAAAAGTTTACATTGCCAACTGAATAAGTTAACTAACCGCTTTTGTCGTCAACAAATGGCCATTTTTTCGCCAAGTTACGTGGCTAACGGCAGGTTCTGCATGTACGTTGCAAGAAATGGTGAGAGCAAGGCCTTGTCCGCCATAAACTTGAGCAGGCATGTTGTCGACATAGGCAGGATCTGAAGAATATAAAACCGCCGAGCATCAGAAAATCTCTGTTGCGTTAAGAAAGTTTTTTTTTGCAATCAACTATAAACAGCTGCAAGTGCACCGCCGCTGGCTTAGGGTCAGGCCGATGAAGTCTCACGCATCACGTGATCAACCCGAGTGCGTCAATAAACACGGCCGGTGCAGAGTTTTCGCGCTGATGCAAACCTTTCCACAGGATATGACATTCATCTACGCAAAGCAAACGATTTTCTTAAAACTTTTACCAGCAGCACTGGAGACGTTTGACGAACAAATCAACTAACTGCTTATTTCAGTAACATTGGTATCACGATGCTGTTCACTGATCTGCCGATTGATTGCGACCACTAGCAAATGCACCACGGAAATTCACCACAGTTGGCAGCGGAAAAAATTAAGCATGTTTTACAGTTTTGCAAATCAGATTGCGATGATGTCATCGTTCGAAGAGGCTTGTCTGTAAGGTCCGGTGGGACGTCATTTTTCGAACCAAATACCTTGCGCAGCAATGGTCAGCTTTATTTCTATAAGCACGTAGTCTCAAGGGAAAGGAGCGTTGTAAATCCTTACCTTATAACTTAATTAAGGTGAGGTTTTTTTTTAATTATTAAACGACACGTGAAATGCTCAGTCGCGTTGCAATTTGCAGATGTGCCAGAAATGTGGACTTTCGTCCACCTTGACATTGTTTTCATAAGAGCGTCAAACATTTGCCGTTTAGTTTCGTTTATTTGCTTCTTTGTTTTTCAATAAAGAACCGGTTTCTTCGATGGAGTTTTTTGAAGTGAATAGCAGTTATCTCGGAATAAAAAGATTGTCCAATCATGAAGGACGTATCATGCGTCTGGTGAATTATCCAACCAAAACAGTTTTCCTGCAACCGTGCGTACAGTTACCATGTGCTGCTGCAGAACTAACGCCAAAATCTCACCTTACAAGTCGCTTTGTGACTTCTTTGGTCCTTTTTTAATACAACTCGCCTTCTATTTATTATATTATCCAAGGTCGATTCCACAGCGCATGCGCTTTGACCACTTTCACAAAACTCCGTCAAAAGCCTGACTGTCAGTCCCATTATGTCACAGAAAAGTTTGCGCTACCAAAGACCCGGATGTTTTAATGAAGGAAAAATTGCAGTTGGTTATTTTAGGGTCTTACGCTGTTCCTCATTAAGATTTAATGATGCATTAAAGTTCGCATGGTAAAGTCAAATAACATACTGCTAGCCTACGTTTGCGTGGTATTTATAATAACGCTTGTGAAGAAATATTGCATGGGTCATTAGTGCATTTCACACACGGACGAGCTGCGGGTTTATGCGTATAAAAACGTGAATGCAAGTTTCTAAATAAGCTCGTGAATGTTTTCAAGTTAAATGCACCTTATGAAAATCATTTCATTTTTGAGGTAACATTGGTATCATCAAATTTGGGGAAAGTAGTATTTCCGTCTTGGTGTAACAATCAGCACGAGGTGCCTTGTGTGGTATCAGTAGACTTCTTTTATCAAAAAACAAAAGTTTTATCATCCGTTTAAATTTTTGCTGGGATTGAAACGAAATTTACTCGAACATGCTTTTCGGTGGTGTCAGCTTTTTAAGCCCTGTAAATGTTCTTTTGGATAAGTTTTCCCAACAAGATGTAAAAGATCCACTACAAATAATGGGTTGAAAATATAAAGATAGCAGTGGCCTTTTATGTTGTGACCCAGTCTTTCGGAAAAAACTGTTTCCGAACCAAAACCAACACTTCAAAATTCAAAAACAAGGTAAATTTATATTGGCGCCACATATTCAAAATTGTAGTTAGCTATAGTAAACTTAAACCCAAACATTTGAAGAATACAGCGCACGGTATCGTAGGTTCGACAGCACTTCACATCTCGGAATTTTCTTCAAACTTTCTGTTTTCATAACGGACAGCGTCGCGAAGTCTAGCTCAAGCTCTTTTCAGAGCTGCAAGATGAAAACCAGTATCATTGACGCCGGGCAACAAAGCGCACTGTTCACCCAAGGTGCGGTGATATGAGTCTAATAAATTCTATGACGAAAGTTCTTCTCTGCTTGGTTGAAACAGCAGTGAAATGGAATAACCGCTCCTGTTAGCTACTTGTTGTCAGAAAATACTACGATGCAGGCTGCAGATCAATAAAACCAATGCTGCGAAGTCAAAATTACTGACAGTAACACGGGTTGATCTCCGACGTGTAGCGCAATAAGCTTTGGCGCACATTCCCTTCCATGTCAATATTGGATGAAACAGGAAGAAAAGGCCATTTTATCGGCCTTTGCACGTTGGCGAGGTTATCTGAGGCGACACCTGGTTGGGCTGTTTCACATATATTCCTGAACAGTGTATTATTTAAAATTCTTTTGCGTTAATGACCTACATGGGGTCTTGCGATTGATGTGCAAAAGAATGTGACTTTTCTCCTCAACTGCAACTGCTTCGTGAGCTTGAGTTAGTCACAAAATTGCTTTAAGTGTTCAAGTGTTGACTCTCATCAAAGAGTGACTTGAAAATAAAACTTCAATGGGATAAGTCAATAGCTAAACAAGATTTTTGTAGTTATGTACTTGAAAAAATTATTGTAGTTTGTACACCATACCAGTTAATTGCGGTCTAGCATCAAGAATGTGAACTGCGGAGTTTCCCAAGATTCTACCTAAAATCCACTATTGTCTTTCATTTACATTGACGGCCTTTCACGTGTCTCAAATTTTAATTTTTTTGCTAACAATAATGCATCAGCATTCTCAAATACAAATCATGATGAACAGGGGCAAATTGTCTACTTCGAATTTTCAAGAACATCAAAATAATTGCAGCACGATCGATTTTCCATAAATTTCAATAAAACGCCCGTATTTTAGCAGATAACCAATCTCGAAATGTTTTGAGAAGAAATAGTAGCAGCAAATTATTTGGCCACTGGATTCCATTAGATACTCTGCAATTTCGGTTGATTCACATTTAAACGGCCATTGCATGTGCAGCAAATGAGCAAAATATCATCGCTTGTGGATGTGGCGTTTGATAAATTACAGCCTTTCGCGACCGTAGATTCGCTCCGAACAAAGTTTGCTTCATTTATGTATTCCTACTTCAATTTTGTCAATGTAATAAGAAAACCACCACAAACCCAACCAATATTTTAGCTAATGTAATACAAGTGCGCTACAGAGGAATGCGGTACTTATCAAAAATTGTTAAAATCCAGCGTTACATCATGAAGTTTCTGCTTTGTAGATTAGAGACAACTATGAAAACGAGCTAAGCTCAAGTATAGCTCAAGTATAAATTTGTTGCAAATGAAATATTGCTTTTTATAAGAACAAATCTCTACAAATATCCCTCTGTTATGCATCCAAAACCATGGCAAATCTTTAAGTCTCTGCTTGAAATACCATTCTGCAAAATTTTAAAAGTATAACGCAGCTCGTCTTCTCATGGAAAAAAATACTGGAACCCTTTTAATAACGATTTGAAATCTGATATCTCATGTTTTTCTCAAAAATAAATACCGTAATATGCTTTTTATGAAGATTTGCCTGCTAGTTGGTAGCGAATGAATTTCGTAATTTTGCTTCACCTTTTCTGCTTTGTGTTTGTTGTCATTCTTGCGCAAGGCTTCATTTATTTTATTTATTTACTTGTTCTTCCTTTTCTCTCTGCACTCCGTCTTCTGCATCGCTTTGATTTGAAATGACTTCATTCGCTTATGACAAAACAAGCTTAGTAACATACTTTATCACACGACAAAATTTACCTTTGAATAAGTTTTGAATGCCTGTCATGCTTCAGCTGACGTAATAATGACCTTACGATCTATCCGTTGATGTCTGCATTCATGAGCAGACAAAACTAAGCTTGTCTGTTTGTATGCTTCCAGACTATTTCCACCAAAAGATGTCTATTCCTTCGACGATATCAGCGGTTAGAATTCCAACGTGCAAGGTTGATCGTGGCACGTTTTGTTAAAAGTGCGAAGTTATTACTTGGTACGTTGTGTTTCGATGTAGCTTACCCACACTGAAGTTCGTGTCATTTACAAATTCAATGGCCAACAACCCAAGTAAGACTGTGCCGACAATACAAAAGGATGTTTTGTGGTTTTGACCTTGGCGGCAGCTCGTCAAGAAATGCCAGTAGCAAGACACTTGCCAAGTTATTCAATTAAGATGCTTGCATTCCCTTGCCATCAAATCTCGACTACGAATGGAAACTTACTTTGTCTTTGTTTCACAAAAAATGCCGTCCAAATGAAAAACTCTTTAGAGCGGTCATGACTTACGATAATAATCGTTTAGCATTTGAACGGTTGTATATGTACTTGCTGAACTGTTGTTACGATTTCTTTCTCTAAAAATATTTGATTTCCTGTGTGTTTATAGAAATTTTGTTTATCGGTCATGAGTATAATTTGTATTGGGCAAACTGTGCTTGAGCATGTTTAGCCGATACTGTAGATAACCAAGCCGTTTCTAACATGAACGCAGTGACTATAATGATTTTAAAAAGGAACAGAGATTTGTCAGCCTGCCACTACAAAGCCTCTGCTTCAGCACTGAGATAAAAACTGCAGTATTTTGCTACTCACATTGAACAACGAGGTATGCGGAATATTGTCCACCAGATCCAACTTTGTTGAAGGGTTGGCAAGTCACGCGGCCCTTGTCTTCCTTTCTGGCCTGTCTGATTGCAAATGTCCCATCGGGGGAGACAGTAAAGCGACCCTGAAGGGAGCCAACTTCAGTGACTTCTCGGCCGTCGTAAAACCACCTTAGATAAACACCACCAAAAGCAAGTAAAATGGCTGAAAGGGCATCGTCGACTTGATGAAGAAGCGTATTAACTGGCGTCTTTCTTCGCATTACAACAGGTAGCGACCTGGATTACTGCATGTATGAATTAGAAATAATTCTTTCACTAATGGTAAAAATTGCTGCGGTACTTATGATACATCCAAGTGTTCATCTAATCAAGCTGCTCCGCAACGACTTGAGTAAATATCCCCCGCGGGATAACAACAGTTTGAACTTTTGCTCTTTTTTTGCAGATCTGCTGGTTCGTAACTGCAGTAGCAAACTGTCACTTTGTTGATCGCATCATCTTTCAAAGAACCCGCTTTTGCTCACGAAAATGAAACAAAAATTTAAAAATTCGACTGCGCAATGATTCTAAGACATCTGTGACATTTTCGACTGAGGCCCATGAACGCCATGCCTTTGATCAAGTTACAAATTTCATACGGATATTTTGTTTGACTAGCGCAATTATGTAGTGCACAGTTACCTGTACTGTATGTCTTGCGGATATCCGCTTGCTTTGCAACTGAAGTAAGCATCGACGCCTTGCTTCACGGTAACATTTCTTGGTGCTACATCCATTTGTGGAGGAGCTTAAACGATTTGAAAAAATTAATACAAATTAAATAAGAATACTTGCCCAGATTTGGTTAAAAAAACAACAGCAAGTGGAATATCTGTCTAAAAAACGGTTGCAAACCTTTCAAAGTATTCTAAATATAAAGAACACTCGTTAAAAAGCAACGTGACGAGCAAATACTATTTTCAGAACTACAATAGGCGGACGCAAATTCTTTCTGGGGCCTATTTTCTGAAAATAAATCATTACCCAACGCTGGTTAAGCAAATTATACCATATTGCAAAATACTCTTGGCGTTTGGGTAAACTGAAATTGATGATTACTGTACCGACAAAGTTATAACAAAGTCGTAATAATCTCCGAGGTCAGCAGAACCGACACTGAGCGTGCGATTCGCGCGAACACGCGTGAACCCGAACTGTTTCACAACGATTAAGACAACACTGATTTTGCAAAATACACGAAAGTTGCAAAACTTTTACAAATTACGTGGCCCCTGCATTTTGTTCTTTTTAAATCCTTCGATTTTTTGGCGGTAAGCACACTGTCACAAGTATTGCTAAAATTGAGTCTGAGCTCAGATCGTAGATAAATAATTGGTCTTGCATTACAAAGATTCGAGCTTGTGCTGCTATGATGAGTAGAATATCAATGCAATGGGGCAGAAGTTTAACTAGTTCCACTCTTTGATAGATAAAGATTCAAACTCAAAACTTTGGTAAATAATGTCAGCAACCCTTCTAAGTTCTTGAACCGAGCCAATGGTTTTGCTTCTCCAGCAGCGTCGATTCGACTCTCATTATTGGTTTTATTTATTGGTTTATTGTTCCATATGACTCAGCCAACAAGCAGAAGCACCATAAAAGCCATCATGCAGTAAACCAACCATTAGCGAACATTAGAGCAAATGAAAACACAATGGCACAATAGCACAATAGCTGATCAGTATAAACAAAGACGGGCGCTGTGTCATATAGGATTGGCGAAAGACCGTGGCGGTCACCTAGTCAACCAACCCCGTTTATCACTTTTTGACTGGTGTTGAGAAACAACAGTTGGACATCAAATAAGCATAATGAAAAGAAAAACAAATACAAAAAACAAATGAACGTAGAACATGGTGAAGAAAATGTGCAGGTGAAACCGCATGCCTATGTACACAGATGAGTGGATCGAATTTAAGTGAAGGATTTTGGTGTGGTTAGAATAG
>JGI24158J21664_10000320_pt1 | contig 40764 bp, 25 predicted proteins | sample Ectturendosymbi3_FD_21664 | JGI IMG/M metagenome (IMG submission 21664) | reverse complement strand
GCTGTTTATGCCACCACGCGTGGAAGGTGTTGTTCAGAATCTTCATTTTCAAGTTTTTATATACGTTCTAAACTTATTCTTCCAACATGATCATCCTAATAGTTAGGATCTGTTCTTTAGCATAGATGTGTGCATTTGTGTTGGCCACAATGGTAATCAATCTGGAAAAGGAGTAAAGTATCGGGTTCCGATCTAAAGTATTACATTGCCGCAAATAGTTTAAGTCTCAAGTAAGCAGAGGGAAAGGAGGCAATTTAATACGTAACATATAGCTTAACCTTCCACATTGGCAATCTTCACTGCAACATGTTGTACTTATAATACTAGAATTTACTTAAATGCTTACAGCTTCCAAAGTCACATTATAAAAACCAAAAATCCACTCCAGTTTAGACAATTAAATATACATTTGAACACAGCATGCTAAGAAAAAATAGGAATATGAGACTGATACACGCAAATACTGCAGCCCATATGATCAACTACCAAGGAATGTGTACAAATGAACATTTCCAATGACAAATGATTTATAACCTCAACAAGAACATTTTATAAAAATGGCAGTGCTATGCTCTGCATCAGCATAAGTGAATTATGTAGTACTCTTCATGAAAACTGCATTTCACAGCATTAAATTGAAGCAATAAAGTTTGGCAGGATGTAACATATGCAATGCATTGTATGAAACAAACGGCAAATTTGAAAACCTACACAGTATAAAATCACAGCTACATTACCACCACGCAACATATTAAAGCTGCAGTTACGTAGTTAATTTTTTCATGAATACTTCATGGAAACAGATTAGCACTTGCAAGTCTCACGACAACAAGCAAGTTTGAATCAAGAAAACTTCACACTATCATATCACAGCTACACTACCGCAGAACATTTGCAGCTACAGCTAGTGCTGCATTTTATCTGTACACTTTACACTATCAACAATTTGAGGTTTACGAAAATTAAGGTTAGTTGGAATGGTGAGTTACCACAAACTACATGTTCCTAATTTGAAAATGTTTCTACCTCTAACCAAATCTGAATGAAGTTGTTTCAGTTGGCCCAACTTTGATTTGGGTTGTTGTAATTTGCTCAAATATTTATAATATATCTGAATGACACTCTTCCATTGACCAGATATTTCGATGTTCCACTCGGCCCGAATTTGAATGGAGCTATTGTTGTTTGGCCAGAGTTGATTTAGTCTGTTGGAATTTACCCAAATTTTTTCAATTTATGGAAACATTTTTAACTTCACCCAAATTTGAATGAGGTAATCCCAATTTGCTCAAATTTCATTAAGGTTGTTAAAATATACCCAAATGATTTTGATTTTATCCAAATTTGAATAAAACTCTTATACTTCACCCAGACATTTCTGAACGTACTAAAATTTTAATGGAGCTTTTCTATACAGCCCATTTTGGAACAAGACTGTTTGAAGTTGCCCACAATTGAATGAAGCTGTTGCAAATTGGCAAAATTTCATTTGACTGATGGACTTCACCCAAGTGTTTCCAATTAATCTAAATGTTTTTGTTTTCACTCAAGTTTGATTGAAGCTTTTCTCATTCACCCAGATTTAATTGAGGCTGTTGGACCTCACCCAAGTGCTCCTATTTTACTCAAATGTTTCTAATTTTACCCAAAACGTTAAGTTTTTTAGTTGGCCCAAGTTTGTTGAAGGCTGCTATAATTACCACATGATTCCAGTTCACTCAAGGGCAGTGTTTATTTTGCCATCAGGGGCAAAAAAGAATGGCAAAATAGTTTCAGACTATTTGGAAAATAGACACTACCTCACTTACATGTGAATTTAACTGTATACTTTGCCCAAATTTTGAAAATTTTTGCCAGAATAATAGCCAATTTTTCAGCGCTGGGGATGCGACCGCATCTCATGCATCCCCATGCCGTACGCTTATGGCCTGGCCTCTTGACCAGAGCTAGAGTTCTATAGTGTGCCCTCGCATCGGAATGAGTGCAACTAAGTCAATATTGGTCAGTACGCTAGAGCAATCATGACGTAACAACGCGTAACTTATTGTGCTTGGTTAGTATCATTTGATAACTCAGACAGACATCCTACAGCAGTGGTTCTTAACCTTTTCTCTACAACGCCCGCTGCTAACGTATTTATTGGTTAATGAATTTATTGATCAAACTTTCCATGTTGCAGAGCGCATTAGGGCTCGCGCCCCCCGGTTAAGAACCATTGTCCTAGAGTGAACAATTGACAGCATGAAGCACGGTATTGTCCTTAAAATGCAGTGGAAATAGATTCATTTCCCTCCTACTTTAAATTTTCTTGTAAAGTTTGCAAAAACTTTTAAATCTGATTTGTCAAGCCAATTTGTTTCGCAACCCCAAAACTACATTTCGCGACCCCAAATGTGGTCGCGACTCACAGTTTCAGAAGCCCTGCTGTTAAGAACATGGTGTTGGTTATGGCGTATTTTTATATCAGAGGAGTGGCAGTTGTTCAAAGCAGTTGTCATTATGACGTATGATTTTAGGTCTCGATCATCGAGCCAGGAAACTTCATTGCTGGAACAAACATCTTCACCAAAGAAAGCGTACACAAACTTGCTGAAGCTATTTGGCGCGACATGCCAGACAACATCAAAGAAGATTGTGGCAGAGAAGCTTTCAACCAGAGGGTATGTAATTATTAGAATGTTCAAATCTCGTTGATTTTGCTTTGCTGTTGGTTGCGGCAAATACATATTGGAACAGTGCTATTCGCACAGAAACCCCGATACAAAATCTTGCCGATGTATTGACATTTAGCCTGTTAACTAATGCACCTATTGTTGATTTTCCGCAACATTATGAAACTTTAAGAAATGACTGGATTTAAACGATCTTTGAAATACTCTCTCCATCTGTTAAGGATGTCCTTGTCATTGCTGAGTAAGACACCATTTTGATCTTTGGTGCATCTGGCAGTGTGAGTTCTCTTCCGCGATGACGCCGGATGGTTTGGCAGGACATTGATTTGGCTTGCCGTTAGTTGGGATTCAGTTTATGACCGAAATTCCCGCAAGATTTCATTTTGGACGTGTGGACTTCTTCTGAACGGGGCCTTCGGGCTGTACTTGATCCGTTTCCTGCTGCGAGCGACCAAGTAGGAATGAAAATCAACACTAAAAAGACCGAGGTATCATGCCTCTTTAGAAACCCAAGGCAGTGTATCTTGCAAGTAAGCGGCAATACACTGCAGCGCTGGTAGAGACGTTCAAGCACCTGGAGGTGGTATTCACGAGTGCCGGAAGACGGAACAAGGAGATTGATATGCGGATTACCAAAGCAAACGCAGTTCTGCCTGAGCTTTTTGTTGCTCTGTGGTCGCAAAGCGGGCGCTCTCAAACACCGGAAAGCTTTCAGTTTTTAAATCAGTGGTTGATCCGATCCTCATTATGGTCATGAATCTTGGTAATGACCGAAAGAATATTCTATCAAGTACAAGTGGTAGAGATGGGATTTTTGCGCAGAGTTCACGGCGTGACACTTCGCGAAAAAGTGCGCAGCTGTTAAATTTGCAAGGCCCTGAGTGTCGAACCACTTCTCCTCCAAATCGAGAGATCCCAGGTTCGGCCATGTGTCCAGAATTCCCCAGGAAATATTGGCGAGGCAAGTCCTGCTGGTTGCACTGATGGGAAAGCGGTAAAGGGTTCAAGGACCAGGTGGAGAGACTACATCTCCGATCTTGCTTGGTCCCGTCTTGTTGTGAAGCAGAGGATCTATTTGCGATTTCTGTTGACCGTGAGGTATCCCGAGTCCTCCTGGGGCTGCTGCCAGTGCCCCCGCTATCCTCACCAGAGGAAAAGCGGGCACAAAAATGAATGAATTGGACACAGGGGTGTAGTGGGGTGGCAACGCGTTCCCATACCTTTTTGCACTAGTGACGTTCGATTAGATTAAATCATGGCTGCGATCTCACAAATGTGCTAGCGGCACACAGATCCGCACTGCTAATCAAAGTCTACAGTGGAACAGGAAGATCCAGTGTGGAAATTCTTGTAGGCGAATGCTCACTTTATTCGAACCATTTGGTGCAGTCTTTTCATTTGGTGTGGGAACGGCGTTCCCACTATACCCCTGATTGGACATATATTTTTCGTAAGACCATCAAACTATTTCATGACATCTTCGGCTCCGTCTCTCTCTCGCCTCCATTCTCATGTAAGAGCCCTTGTGAGCATGTGACAGAATCATGTCAAGATTAAGACAATTGCGTAGAAGTCTGAAACTGAAAGTAATGTCCGCAAATTTTATCAAGAACCAGTGGTTTGAAACAGTCCCGTCGCCACGGGGGGCTTTGGTGGGCTTAGCCCCCCAAAGAAAGTTCCCCCCCAATTTGAAGCCCCCCAAATTGAAACGTGAAACACTATAAATAAGTGGAATTTTGGTTTATTTTGTAATGTCAATCCCCCCGCAGATCTGCAAAGCCCCCCTTTTGAAAACTTTCTGGCGACGGTTCTGGTTTGAAATCTCAGAAATGAAAATGGTTAAATTTAACCTTAAGTTTGAACAGAAAAGAGTATCAACTGGCCCTTACGCCACAATGAAGTACATTGAATATATCTCGCAGACGAGCGACACTCCATGGTGAAGACGATATTTAGATTTGACAAAAAGTAATTTCTGAAATTTTTTTAGCGACAATCAAGGAAAAAGTTTTGAAAAAGAAAAAAATTGCCAAAAAGATATTTGAAACAACGACTTGAAAAATTTTTCGAAAAAATATTTTTGAAACAGCAACTTGAAGTTTTTGAAAAAAACTCTTGGAAAAAAGCAAGAGCCACGGTAGAATGCAAAAAGAAAACACTGTGCAAGAAAAATGCTATAAATTGGTGATACGAACGCTGTGCAGGTTGAAGAAATGAAGTCATATTGCAGCAGAGGAATGTCCGATCTCACTCCTGTCATCGATGCTTACGAGGATGCTTTGCTGTCTCGCTTTCCTTTGATCAGATACCAAGCCATGACCTCTTACTGGAGCATCAGATCGTTCGTTTTCACCCATTTTCCTTCTCGGATCGCAGATTTGTAAGTGCCACATGAGCGTACAGTATCAACACTACGTGAAAATTTTGATAATAAGGTAGCGAAGGAGCGATATCACGTAGAAAATGAGTTCATGAGATTTTTCCGTCAGTCACTAGAAAAAGCTATCTGGTGGTGACAGCCACTCTGCACGTTTTGCAAAATTATCAGAAAAGTACAATAAGTCGGAATTTACGTAGTACAAGCAGTAATCAGACGTTCCACACACAATTTTCGTTGATTTTTCCATTCCCAAATCTACAACAGTACCGGAATTCTATTCCGGCTCAAATTTTCCTGTGATTCCCCAACTAGTGCTGGCAGCGGTAAAGCATTTGTCAGAGTTACTCTGAGGCGCATCGCCAAGTTTTGGTTGTTGGGGAACAAATAGAATTCGGAGGTGATATATCTATAAACGCAACACAAACTGTTTCAAGGAAAAAACTTACAGGTGGAACACCAGTGTTTTGCCCAAACCTCAATTTTTCCGCGGATAACTGCAACAGGCATTACTTCAACCGATTGCCAAATTATGCTAAAATTCACAAAATCTCCAAGCGTTTCAACAATAGCTCCCGAAATTATACGAAAAATTAACTTTTTTACACTAACACACTAAGCATCAAACTTGGGGAGGCACCAAATGCAAATGAGAGGGGGACCACTATCAACGACACTGGTTCCCCTGCAGGGTCTAGTCCAGCATCGTCAAAAGTCAACACGAAAGAAGAGCAGGATGTTCTTGAAAAATGTTGAGGATACCAGTTGTAATGAAAAATTTTTTCTGCGATGGGGGTTCTATCTTAGCTATTATACCACTGTCAAGATGAAGGCCTTCTCGTGAAGCGACAATTCATCGAACCGACAGACAGTTTTTCGAACCGACTATTTATCGAATTTTTTCAAATGCCGTAGGGGGTTGCACACATACAGTCGAATGATTTTTATGAACGGTATGAATTTGATCAATGGAATACGCGTTTTAAATGGAAATTTCAATCACATTCATTACGTGAAGTACACAGTTACAAATTATTTGAAGTTGTGCAATTGCTTGAAGGTAGCTGCTTATAAAATGAATGTGTGTGTTCAGATAGTGCTCTCGTGAGGCTGTTGTCCTTGACTGTTGATACAGGGCTTTCACATATGAGGTAGTCTTCAGTAAGCTATGCCATTTTAAGTTTTGTCACGGACATACGTAAAACCTTTCAAAGCCACGTTGCTTTGCCTTTCTCACTTAAAATGAATTCCATTGCTAAACTATTTTACAATCACAATAATTGCTCACTTCACTGCTGTTCTGACCACTGGTTCTGACTCCTGCTAGCTCCCAGTCGATAATAAAGGATAAAAACGCACTTTGTAGAAATTACATTTAACGGAGTACGAGTCACCTATGTTCCTTCTGATAAATGGTTGTTCCGCTTTGTCTCCCCGAAGACCGGCGAGTCTCCTTCGCTGTGGCGTTCATAGTCTTGTCAATGGCTTTTTGTGAAGATAATACCAGCTCAAGCGTGGGAAAACTTCAACCCGCGCGCCACTAAGGTCTTTAACCTGATTCGCCAAACTTGTCAAAATAATTCATTTTCATGTTAGCTTAAGCAATCAATCCATCTGCTTCCGATTCTGCCCGCTGTCAAATCTTCTTTCAATTTATTGCAGCCGCGAAGTGTGTTTTTGCCCAGTTTTATGCGGTTTGTTCTGTGCTTTGTGGTAAAAAAAATTAGAGAAATTAATTGCTGATTGTGTAATGGTTGCAGTATGTACATCTGAAGAAAGAAGGGGACTCGGAATTGCAGCGTTGATGAGGCAACAATACCTTCTCGAGCCGCAGCGGAGGATTTACATTAATTCGACCTGGTGTACCCCTCAATAAAATTGTTTCGGGGCTTCTTGCTTGTGCATTTTAGGCCGATAGAGAAAAAATGAAACCGTACTCTTTGAATGCCATTCTTGAGAAGAGAAAACAAATTTTGCACTTACCAATTATTCAAAGATCGACACGATGACACACTCTTGCCCGATCGGAAACATTTGAGCCGCGAACAATAACGACAGTTCATCGAAGCGAACAATAAACACGCAGAGAAGCATCGGTTGCTAATTTCTTTTGAGGCAAAAATAACGCTAAGTGAAAAAAACACGAATACAGTACAGTTCTGGAATCTGGCAACGTGCAAACTAAACGTGGATACGAAGAATAACGTTACGTAGAAATGACGAGAACACATACATTTCATAGTGGAATAAGCACCTATAACATCACATACTCTAATAAGATGAAGCGGCAACGCAAAGGTAGATGCAATGTTTTCGCAATATATGAAAGCACTGTGCCGCCACCCAGGAAAACCAATGCCGCACCATAGGCACGTAGCGCCGTGGAAATAAATTTGCACGCTTGCTTGAGTGCGCGTCACGTGTTCTTAACAAAGCGCATGACATATCTCACGCGATTTGGCTATCGTTCATCATGCGACCGCGAAAACAACCACAGTGAAATAAAACTACATCGCGTGCCACAGCAGTACCATCGCTTAACGTCCAGAGACTCGAAAGCTTCACTGTGAAGAGCATCTGGTCACACAAGGGCCAGAGCGGAGGGCGTCTGCAACGCATTTCAACCCGGCACTCGGGACCAGCCGCGCGTATGATTGGCAAAGAACGAGTCTTCTCCGCATCAGGTCACTTGGGAACCAAGCCTCTTGAAGATGGGAACATCTCGTTCGAGTCTTTGCTAGACCCACCAGCTCCGCTGCGTTTCCCTGATTTCGATTTGGGTCGAGCTGACTTCACTCTGTTGGCAGCAGTTATGTCAGTTGTCAGAAGGATGCGTTGTAAGGAAGTATTTAATTCTTCCTTTCGTGTGCTACGTGCAGCACTTAGATCAGCTATGTCCAACACGTGGCCGCATGCGGCCCAGTCGAAGGCTTTGTGCGGCCTAGTTTAGGTTTTGCTGTAGTATAAGTATCCTACATACTCACAACCTGTCCTATTTTGATAATCTTGAATTTGACATTTTCCACGCAGATGGTCCTCAGTGGCACTTTATCACATATGTTACTACTGCAGTTAGGTTTTGAACACTTTCGGTATATTAGCTTACGCTAAATTTAGTTTCGTAAGATCAAACTAAATCATTCAATATGCGGTCCTTACTAATATGTCATTGAATGTACGGCCCTGGCCAAGATTGTGACATAAATTTTGGCTCAGTAAGCCATTTGGGTTGGACATAGCTGAGCGGTGGTGATAACGTGAATTGAAAGTGCGGCTAAGTACTGTTCATAGCAACGAGCTATCAGACGCTGACCTATAATATCAAAAAACGTCATTTTTGTGCAGTGATATACTCCCTTAATCCAATTATTTACTCGCAAACAAAAGAAAACAGCGTTGGCCGCCACGCGTATTACCTGGGCTTAACCTTTTTCGTGAACTTGTCAGAGCTGGCGTCAAGTTGCAGTTCGCCTTCATCTTGCAGGGCGGCATCAAGAGCAGCCTGTACCTAAAAACAAAAACGTCTAATTACTTCCTTGGTGGTGAAGGTTTGCTCGTTCGCAGGGGGGCATCGCGCATTAATACGTGACACAATCCGCCACCGCAGGAAACCTCCGGCTCAGCGCGAATGTCATGAATATTTTATGCGCTCCTTGCACTTTTAGTCGCGAGGCGTTATGTTGCGCCACCAAGACGGATGAAGCCGCAATACACGGCTTTGGAAACAAAGGCTGAACACTGCATCCGGGCGTTGCAACACCTACCGACATATGTTGGCAGCGGTCAGAATGAAAGCACCATTTTTATTCGTGGTTAAACCTGCATTTCACGTCGCGACGACTTGCCATGCGTCAGTTCTTGCTTCATTAAAGTATTTCTGCACGATGTTGCATCAAACCAGGTCAGAACTGTTCGTACTGACGTCAGCAAATCGCAAGCATTGATAAATTTCCTTATTTCCGTTGCAAACTGTTTTATTTCTATAAAGCCGAGCTAAAGTGAAACTTTAATTGACTTTGGTATCTAGAAGGCAGTTTCTCAAAGGGATGAAAGCGTGCTTTGAAAAGTTTTAATAATGGTCTGAAGTTGATAGAACATCAAAAATGCTCCACATGGACACCAAACCAATAATTTTCTTATTTTCGTTGCAAAATGTTATATTTCTATCAAACCGAGCCAAACTGAAATTTCACTTGACTTTAATATCTAGAAGGCAAAGTTGTTCACTTTCTCAGGGGTGAAGGCGGGCTTTGAAAAGTTTAAAAAAGTCCACATTACACCAAACCCATATATGTCTGTTTCTGGCCAACTTCCTCTTATTTCCTACAAAACTATTCCGTTGTTCACCTTCGAGAAGTGCGAACGTTTCAAGATTCTAGTCTGATCCACTGTTTGCTCTCGCTGGAACAGGATGAACTGAAACGATTCTTGAGAAATGAAGCCTACGCTCACAGCAAAAACACGAGCTACGCACTCTGGGAGCGATCGCGGGGCCGTGGTAGTCATTGGTGGTCCGAGTGGGCATGTCCAGGTCGAGCAGCAAGACGTTCTCCGATCTGTAGCGCGGGTTGAAGTCGATCGCAGCGGCCATCCTCGCGTACTGAGATATCGGGCGTGCGTTGCCGGAATGCGCACTCTGAGGCCGTTTCATCATGCTTCGGCTGGGTGTGAGAAATAGAAGACACCAGGTACAGACGTGAGCAGTCGAAATTAATTACAATACACAGCGAAATTAAAACGGAAGCGGTTTAACATAAGAAAACTGCAGCGGGCAAGTCTAAGCACGTGCAATAAAGAAAATCAAAAAGACCGCAGCAGATGCAGAACCGCGAATAGCCCATAATTTTTAACAATTACGAAGTAAAGCAGCTGCCACTTGTCGCGCAGGAATTTTTTAAAGGCTCACAGAAAACGAGGTAAATGCGATAATCAGATGAAAAGCAGAAAAACACCTCACCCTCCGGTTTTTCGTGATAATGCAAAAAAATCAAAATGAAGGAAAAAATGGACGGATTTAGAGAAACCAAAGAGCAGAGCACCGCAAAAAGTAGCCTAATTGCAACCCACTTTGCAGCATTTGCGAGCGGTCTGATCTTGTACGTGTCTTCGTCATCGTCTTTGTAAATACGTTTCTCAAGCTTCATGCGATCCTCGGCCGGTATGAAGTTCTCTATGATCAACGTCTTCAATTTCAATTCCCGCGTCATCTGCGAAGAAATGGAAGCAATTTATTAGCGACGATGTTTCAACGGAACGCCTGCAAAAATAAAACGTTTCGAAATTTTTATCCGGCTGCCCTTGACGACTGCGCTGAATAATAAAAAGAAACAGATGAGCGACAGAAACGCGTTTTTTCTTCTCTCACCTCCATTTGGACAAGCTCAAGTTCTTCCCGCTCTTTAGCGTGAAGTTCTTGCAAGTCGTTTATCTCGGCCTCTGCCTGACGCATTTTCTGGTAAAGCTGCAAAATAAACCGTACCAGTTCAGCGACAGAGTCCATCAGTTCGCTTTCGATGAGCAGGAAACAGTTTAAAAGACGAAATGAGCTGTGGCCAATGCTGGACTGAATGAACAAAATCGACGTTCACGTTCTTGGTATATGTTTGGTGAGCATAATTTTGACGCATCACAATGCCAGCTGGATTTTCATAAAGCAAACGAACATCCCAATAAATATGACATCACATACTCTGGTATAAGATTACATCATCAGGCTGTAGTTGATTGTTTCACGAACCGGAAACATCAGTCGGGTTGGTACACTACTAGTTTTCAGACCAATACTCGCTTCATTGTTACATCCTCTTGCGCGCCGCACCTGGCCCGGGTCTGTTTACTGGGACAAGCACGAAATAAGACGAGACACAGGGTTCGAATGATCAGCCTATGTTTCATAAGAAGCAATGAAAGTCCTGGAAGTTAAATGCCACGCAATTTTATAAAGACGCAAGGGGTTTTGCGAAGTTGCTGTGACAGATCTTTTAATGAGAGCGATGTAACTCTGACTATCGTAACTTCAAAACCGATAAAACCTGCGTATTTTAACGGTATGCCTCTGCCATGGGTTAGGTAAAAAAACTGCACCATGTAGTTTGGAGGCTGTGTCTGCCACACCAGGGATACTTTCCGAAACACGTATCACTTTCGCTTCCCAATGAACAGAGTTTTGTTCTTCATTCTTCACGAAATAGCATTTACGCACAAGCAACACAAATAACCTGTCGTCGGCGGAACGACGTACGAATAACTGGTGTGACGTTACAGTTCGGAAAACGTTTGAAATAAAATTCTTTTGGCGCCGATTGTAAAATCTTGAACTTGAAGGGTGGTTTTTACCCTGATCTCTAACATAAACGGAGGTGTCGATTACCTACATACAAATGAATCAGAAAGGCGTTTTTTCACGCACGTATTTAGCGACCAAGGACATTTCTACGTTGCGTGCTACACAGGCATGACAGAACCACGTCATTTTTGTGCCTGACGTATAAAGTAAGGTGCTTGGCCTTGTTCAGCTTCGGCCTTTCGTCATTTCACAATGACGTCACCAGTGCATAGCAAGCAGTGAGACTTTGCACGCTGCGCGTGATAAGATACAGTACCTCAACCGACAGGCACGACCATCGATCTGTGGAACACTGAAGGCAATTGTTAAGTAAACGATTCGCGGAAACGCGGAGCAAGCGAATTTCCGGAATTGCGCACCTTCTTCAATTTTCTTGTTTTCACGTCGACTTCTTGCCTCAGCGACGAGTAGTTCTCCTGCACTTCGACTGCTTCGACTTCTCTGATCTCGAGCTGCTGCTGCATTTCTCGCTCTTTCTTTCGCTGCTCGGCCAGTTCGCGTTTGCGCATTTCGATCTCGCGTTCCTGCTCGTTGGTGTGATCGACGATCGTCTTGCCGCCGACCAGAAGCTTGCTTTGCATCGCCTGCGAAACAGAAGATGTTTTGAAAAGCAGCCGAACGCGCTTTGAAAGTCACAAGCTTGCGTCAAAACAAACGCGGTGAAGTTGAATGCCGCATTTTACGGTGACGTGCGATTCATTTTCACCTCAATTTTAGCAGCGAGCGCTTCTTTAGCTTTTTGCTGCTTTTCGAGTTCGTGAAGTTTGGTTTCTTTCTCCATGAGCAGCCGTGACTTCTCCTCCTCCGCCATCGTCTTGTCTTGTTGGATGCGCAATTTGTCGTCTTCCAGTTTAGCGCGACTTTCGTCGGTTATGCTGTCTGCGATTGTTTTAAAAAACAGGACATGAGTTTGAGTAAAATGGCGGTCTTTAATCAATAACGGCAAAAATTATATCCATAACGGCAAAAAATTATATTAAAAAGTTATAGAAGTTCCAAACTACTGTGCCTGGACGCTCATAAAAAAGACAATGTTCTTTTGGGGGTAATGTACGTTTAATGTTGGTAGTATTCAATTATGGCACAACAAACAAGTAAAGGTGGGGAAACAAATTTGTCGTTACCCATTGACACGTGAACATGTAGGCGCTTATTGGAAGTCGCAAAACTGCCATTACAGGCTACGCTGGAAAATGAGGTAAATGCTTTTGTGGAAAATTCGAAGTCTCATAAGGCTGTAAACACACCTTAGTGAAAGAACGAAAAATTCCTTCATGCCAAACCAAGGTTATTTGAAACTTTCTTTTCATATCGAATAAAAGCAACATCAATTCGTTGTAACTGGAAAAGCTTAAAAATCGAGCCCTTTCGTGACTTTCATGTTAACTCTGTTAATTATTGCCCTCACGTGTACTGTCTATGGACACCAGACAGGAGTCAGGTGAAAAGCTCATTCTTCAAGCACTGAAAGCGTAACTTATACAAAATTTCACTCATGCGCGTTGCTCGTTATTTTTTGGTTTGATGGCAGTCTTAAAACAATGTACCCATTGGCCTAGCGAAGGAGGTCTGAACCATTGCATTCGGGCATTTTTGTATCTACCAAGTACACAGTGTAGGTTTCTTCCACTACTTGTTGCGTTTTGGTCGTGTAATGCAGACATGTATTGGTGATAAGCGCTGCTTCGATGTCTTGGCGACGCTCACGCGTTGACCGTTTTAACATCAATTATTGTTTACATTGTATTCCTGAGATGTAACATTTTAAACTTCATTTGCCTTTTTTTCAATCGCTACCACACGAGGATGGCGTCATCTCGAAAGAACAGACTTACCTCTTGATCTTGAACAAAAAACGTACGAGCTTTATAAGAACAACATCATTTTTAGCAGTAGTTTAAAATTCAAGTTAATCTCTCCACCGCCTAGTTATGTTTGAAATATCCGTCACAGAATTCTGTTAATTATGTTCAAAAACACGTTTATTGGTTTCAAAACGTCAAGAACGTTTCTGTTGATTGCTGAATCAATTCGCACCTCCACTGGGATAGCAGCTCGACAAGCTACAGTTACCACTGAACTAAACTAAAGTAAAGTAAATTGTTGGTGAACACTGCTCTATTGCGGCAAGTAAACAGAACCGCAACAGAGCAAAATAAATGTGCCGGCTCGTATCTACAGTAAAAACATAACTAAATACAGTAGAACAAAACTTACTCTCATCTTCATCGTCTTCGTCTTCGTCATCATCTTCATACTCAGAACCACTCTCTCCGTCAACACCCTCCTTCCTCTTTCTTCTTTTCTTTTTCTTTCCGCGATGCCCTTTGCTTTCCAAATGCGCTTTCAATCTGCATTACACAAGATTCCGTAAAAGAATGAAGGTTAACAGCCGCAGCGGAAAGCAGAAGAAAGCTTAAGAGGTTGTGTTACGTTAGCTTAAAAATATCAAAACCATTTACTGCTGCGCTCAAACTGGTGTCTAACAAACATAACTCGCAGCACTGACATCGTTCATGAATGGACGAGATTAAGCAGCAAATGAGGGAGATGATCAACTTCTAATGGCAACACAATTACTACACTTTTAGCAGCGATGCTGTCGAAGAATCTAGCGAAAGAATTACGAAAACCCGAAAATCAAAACCGGCTCAAGACAGGAAAGTCCAACAACAATAATCGCAAACAACGCAAAAGTTTTTCTCCGGAGATGAATGATCTGATGCTGATAGCTTACCACACGCATGCTGTATTGGCTTTAAACAAGTAAAACTAGCGGTTAACTGCAAGTTTTCTTGGTACAGCAATGAATCGAATACACCATACTTGGCAATCTCCTCTTGAAACTCTCTCAACAACGCATCCTTAGGATCTTCGTTAATTCTGGGCTTATTTTGAATGTTTTTGGCGCGATTGGCATACCTCAGTGTTGTCAACGTTTCATCGTAGTTGTAACTGGCTGGGCCAATGTTGGCCACCTAAAAATTTTTATCCACTTTTAGTAAGCGAGCCTTCACGCATGAAACAAATCGAAACTGGAAAATAAACAGACCATGACAGTCTTGGCATTTCCACCAAGCGAGTCTTGTAGCAACCTTGTTAGTTTTGAGTCGCGATAAGGAATATGTCCCTTTCCATCAACCAACGACGATATTACATTACCTACCAAAGAAAAAGTAGTGACCGAACTTTATGCTCATCAAAAAGTGACAACCCATAATTGTAACGTACACAAGTCACCACACGCAATTACCACATGTACTGGATCAACAGTAAAGGCGCTCAATAATCAAACCAGAAAATTGCTGTATGAAGTTCAAAACAATATTGTTTCCAAAACTCTACCTAAACAAAGACGAAATTGAAACAGAAAATTTGCGATTTACTCACCAAGGGCAGACAAAGACAGATTTATTTTCGTAGCTTCCTTCAGTCTCTCCCCAGTGGCGCCAGACTTGGCCTGTTAGCAAAATGCACATCAAACGAAGCCGTAAGAGATAATCAAAAAGTTTTAAGACACATCTGCATATCTTGACGATTCGCTCAATATTATGCATGATTCAATCATTTACGATTGTACTGCTTTATTCGGTTGAACTTTGTAAGGATTACTATATGATAGGGAATCAATCGCAAATTTTTATTGATTCCTTGCTTGTTTCACCTGTGGAATGAAGTTACTTGAATACAGATATGTGCAAGTTTAAATCATCGCAAAAAGATGAAAGCAGAGACCAGCCAGCTGATTCCTCTGAAGCTTACAGAAAACCTAGAGCCTTTAATTAGGTATGATAGGAACATGCTGGAGTTGTGTTCCAGTTGAAAACCAGGATTTTCTTCGGTTTCAGTTAGAAATGAGTTAATTCCGGCAAACTCTAAAATTGGTCTTAGTTTTCTGCTTTGAAAGGCTTTCCTGTTTGCAGATCAGCCGTGGTAATGTAACGCAATGATTCACAGGACATTTTTGTTGCAAACAACACAAAATCTTGTTACAGCAGTCACGGAAAAAGTACAGCCCTTCCGCTAAGCTTTCAATCCAGCCCGCTGAACTTGGCCAATAAAACCAATCCGCTTTTTGCATTCCTTGCAATGCCTATATTTCCAGGGCCGATTTCCATCCTGTTTGACCAGTTTTATCAAACTGGCGTCTGTGCACCAGCAGGACTCACCTCGCCAATCTTTCGTGGGACATTCTGGACCCATGCCAAACCAACGTAGCTGGGATCTCTCTGTTCGGAATAGTGGCTCAATGTTCATGGCTTTACAAATTTCACAGCTGTGGACTTCGTCGCGAAGTGTCACGCCGTGAACTCTACGCAAAAATCCCATCTCTGCCGCTTACACTCTTTCAGTCATTACCCAAAATTCATGAACATACGTGAGGATCGGAACAAAGACTGATTAAAAAGTGACAGTTTCCGGTGTTTTGAAGGCCCTGTTCAGAGGATGTTAGCAGTACCAAACCGACCGCAAAAAACAAACGGTTGATCCTGAAGCTTTCAGCAGTGACACACTCGTTGACTCGGCTGTTACTGTATATCCAATTCATATAGACATAGACGATGAGTATATAGATGAAGAGTGGTGAAAGCGTACACCCTTGTAGGAGTCCAACACCCACTGTATACGGTTGTCACTTAACTCCGCCGAAACAGACACATCTCTGAGCTTTTCATTAGGAACCCAGACGTATGCTTTCTCGAGGTCGACAAAACACGTGTTGATGTCTTTGCGATACTCCCAAGATTTCTCGTAAGTTTACTGGAGAGTGAAAATTGATCTGTAGTGCTGAGGCCGGGACGAAAACCGCATTGGGTATCATCCACCTTTAATTGAATTATTTCACGGCATCTTTTCTCAAAGCACATGTCATGCACTTTTCCAGGGAGGGTAATGAGAGAGATGCCCTGGTAGTTAATGCATTCTCTCCAGTCTCCCTTTTTGTGTATGGGGCTGACCACCCAAGTTTAAAATCTTTCAGTGCCCCCCCCTCCTACCCCCAGAACACCAAGCCAATTCACACACACGAGTCAGCCAAAGAAATCCTTCTCGATTCAAGGCATTGAGCATTTAAAGTCGAATTTCATCGCAACTTGCAACCTTGAACTTTTTGCCAGCTAAGAAGACTTCGGCTGCAGTGATGGTACTTTCCTCACGCGAATGTACCTAACAGGTGTCGGATGGTGTGACAGTGATTGGGTTTGAAAGATATTTGAATACTCTCTCCATTTACCAAGGATGTCCTACAACCCTACCTCATAAAATTTGGCACACTTTAACATTGTTTATATGTGTAACGCAGTTCTAATGAGTCGTTTGTGGTGTATACCTGTTAGTCATCTGGTTTGACGTCTTACACGCTATTAACAGAGCTTCTCATTGCATTGCTGCTAACAGTGATTATTTTGAAGTCTATGCAGTAACAATTGTTATGATGTTGTAAGCCAAAGGTAGAGCACTGGTTAACTTGAATTAGTTTCCAAACTATTTATTTGTCTTTGAAGCTTTGAGTTGGATTACATACGGGCCGAGTCTAATAACGGTTCTCCGTTATTAGATAGGAAGTTGGATTTAGACGAGATTTGGTTTTCGGATTTGCATTGTATTTTGAAATATAATTTTTGGATTGGATTTGAAAAACATATTTCCCTTTGGAGTAATAATTAATAACGTGCCTTTGCTCTAGGCGCGACTCTTGGCATGGCGTCTACGCCACTGTTTTAGTTTGAATCGTGGCATTTGTTCTTCGGCATTTGTGTGAAGCATGAGTCGGCTTGTTCGCCAACGTATTTGCTCGTTGCATGTAGTTCTGTTCTAAGACCGTTTAAACTTTGAATAAAGTCTTCTGTACTGTAGTAGTGTCAGTTCACCCTTTATCTTTGGAAAACACCCAAAGTAAAAGTATGAGGCGGATTGTCATGATCACGATATGCAAATACTGCATTAAACCACGATAATGTGTTTAATGTATTGTGCCCTGCTGACCCCTCAGTGAAAAGCAAAGTCTCAGCTCTCTCCGTGTAAGGTGGAATACTTGATACTTGAAACGCATCATAACACCGCTAGGATAAACAGTCAAAACAAAATTTACGCCAATATTGATCGTCACTGAAGCACAAAAAATCTCACTTCTTTTTGTGCAAACGAACTGGGTTTGTCAATCAGCTGCTTGGAGATTTTGTAAAAATGATCCTGACTTGAGTCATTCATTGTGACTCGAGTCGAGTCATTCGGTAAAAAATATTACTCTACTCGAGTCGAGTCACCATCGTTTCCCAACGTGACACGAATCGAGTCATTGACTCGAGTCACGCTATCTCTGTAAAAAAGTATGTAAATTATTCTCGTTCCAACTGGATATTTTTATTTCCGTCCAATTCCGGTTCCGCTGACAACTAAAACCCTGATCCCGGTACATCCCACCTATCTGAAGTATTAGAATTTGAAACATCAAAGAAAAAAAATTTTCGTCATACATACTTGACGTTCACTTCCAGCAAGGTCAACCAAGTTCAGTTTTCCAACGCGAATATGGTTTTTGCCGTCTAAGCCATCTTCACTGCACTCAATGGTTATGACAAATATAGCGTGAGAGCGAGAACTGCAAGAAAATATGCAGTCAATAACCATGGTGTCGGCTACTTGTACCAGCCAATGATCCACTTTGAACCCAGTTTATTTATTCTATGGCGTAAACGTACCGTTTTTAGATTATTTTTAAATGCCATTCCATCTGTTATTCAGATATTTGGGCAGTTTAATTTGATTTAAGAAAACCAACCTCAACTCGGTGAAACGATGGTTTCATACCTTAGTGACACTATAAAGATTCAGCAAAGAGTTTACAAACAGCTTGGAAGAGAGATTGTTCAAGTAATTTCACACTTTGGCAAGTTTCATGTTAACCATGCTTACCTTGATGAGTAAAGGACTGCATCGGTCCCTTTTAACGGGTTGATATATGACGATATGGATCCTATATCGGCCGCATTTTGCCACTACAGCGCCGAACTTATAATACTAGCCTTGTTTGCCAAATAAGATCTCAAGTGATGTCTAAAATCTTAGATTAGCCATTTGAACCCCTCAAATAATTTGCGCGTGGCTCTGAGTAGTTGCGTGCCGAGGTATGAGCGGACAATTTCAGATAATTAGCAAAAATATCAGTCGATTTGATTTTAATGCGCAGTAAGGTATGAGAGTTAAACAGCACGACTGGGTGTTTTTTGTTGTGTTGTCAGTAGGCCTACATATTACGAGCAGAAAATGTAAAAACAAAAGATACTGCAAAATCGGAACGATTTTGTTATGTCTAAGTTTTTCAAAATGAGGGGGTGAGAACGCCACTTTATTCTTATGACAGGGGTGCCAGCTTCAAAAAAGGTTGGGAACCTTTGTCATAGAGGGAAAACAGCTGTTCGTACAATAACCTGTTAGAAATGTTTTAGAGCGGTGGCTGGTAGTTACCATCTAGAGTCTGCAAAGGTGAAGCAAGGAGTCCATTAAATGTAGCCTTTTACATGATAAATCGCTGGACAGCAACAGTTTGGTATGGGTTAAGGCATCGATTGCACTATTGGGATGATTTTATTTCGTTCACTCATTTCAAACTATGAAGTGCGAATTTCCCACCACGCCAGGTTTTCAAGATGTGTCTTCTTAAACTGTACAATTTGGTAAGAAAATTGCATTTAGTCCGCAAGTAGGAAAAATTGGGTACTGTTCCAAGCAGGGTTGCGAGTCGGAGGCGTAAGGAGTCGGATGTTTTTCGGTGGAGTCAGAGTCGGATTCCTAACAACACTGGGAGTCGGGGTAGGATTTTTTGTCCGAGTCGTTTTTTTTGTTCGACTCCGACTCCAGATGTCCAATTGGATCATTTTTTACATCACACTCTTAAATTGGGAATTCCTGTTGAAATGGTACAATTTATTTTGAAACTTTTGTTGAAACAGAGATTTCTTGCTGTGCACCACGATTTCCATTGATGTCAACAGACAAGTTTCTTTCCCTTTATGCTAAGGAGTCGCGAGTCGAAGTCGGAAATTTTGGAAAGGTCGGAGTCGAATATTTTACGTCCGACTCCACAACCCTGGTTCTAAGGCAAAAGTTATTTTTATTTTAATCACTGCAATCTGAAATACACATGCTCCAGTCTTTCAGAAAAGACAGGACTCTCTTATTACCTTGCCAAGGTGGAAAAGATATGTTCAATTTTGCCTTTCGTACAATCAAAATCAGAAAATCCTCACAATGAACATGAGATTGGGAAGAAATGACAATGAAGTGTCGCTTAAGGGTAAAAATATTCAACATTTTCCGACCATTACCTGTGTTCATTCATGTTGGTTGCTCCCACACTTCTGTTTTGATTGCCCACGTTCATCACATGTTCGATTTCTTTGACAGATTTTGTCACAAATGAAAGCAGATCTTTCACATACACACCTACCACAACAAACAACAAACAAATTATTCCATGCATGTGGCTCATGCCTGTGGAAAGACTGATTGATTAGTTTCAGATTAATTAATTACTTTCAGACACTCACTAGGTACAGCATTTCGAAAGAGACGCTAGTGAACTATCACATCACTACTTAACCACCGTGAGGTGTACTGCTGCCAATGTTGGGGTTTTATGCATGTGTGTAGAACTAACAACTTCCCCAAATAAACAAAAGGTAGAAGCATACACTTAATTTCATATAACCCATTGGCATTGCATTTGATTATAACCACTACTAATTTCTTAATTAAATTTCACGAACAGGCAAACTAGCATTCCATTTCAGAAACCCCAGGTTTTCTACACCTGCATTGAACACAGTAGAGCAGCAAGACTGGTTTTAATTTGGATATGGGTTTCATCCCTAACTATTGGAAATAACAGTTTTCCAGACATAAGTGGAACACAATGGAATGCGTTACCTGTATCTGGCCTTTCCTTTAATTCCAAGCGTTTTGTTTGATCTTTTGAGAGTAAATCCCTTATTTCTTCCTGATATATTTCCAAATAAGATGCTCTAACCAGATACTGCTGATCAACGGTCCGAGCTATGTGTTTGTAAATGTGCTCAAATGATCGAGGAATAGCCCCACGGAGTTCAGGATCTGTTCTAACACCTGTTGAGTACAATTAAATTACATGTGACAATACACACAGAAATGGAAGTTAGACCTTCATGTTTATCAAAATGCTGCAATGTAGCATCCCATCAGTTTAAAGTGTAATGGTTGAAAAGTTTAACCAAAATGAGATTTGTGTGGAAGTAATCATAGTAACAGTGACAATAAATGTTTGCTTCCAAATTAATGTTTTTAGTGTCATAAACAATTATTGTCTTCGCTATATAGCTTTTGCACGATGCTGTTAACAGTAATCAACAATTAACATAGCTGAATTCATCATAATTGAAAGCACACTGTCTTAGTGACACCATTCCCAAAATGACAATGGAAATGTGTAACATTAAGATAGTTCAGTATTTCAGAACTTTAAAGACTGATTCTTGAGATATGTTGACTAACAACATTAGAAAAAGATATAGTACATTGTACTATCTCCATATTCAAAGATCAGGACTTTATGAGACATCAGACACACAAGAACACATTGTCTATGCACTAGTTGACATAAATAGACAGAAGTCAATAAAACATACACAGTTTGAGATTTAGACAAAGCCAAACATTCAATTTTTCATGTTGCTTTGACCGTATATGATATGGTACTCAAAAAGTTTTTGAAATGGCAAAAAAACTTACAAAATAATTTCCAGAAATATACATTTAGAGTCAAAGAGTGGCTGTGAAAGTATATACATTAAAGTGGCTTAATGTATGCAAAAACGGTCTAATTCTCTAATGCATACACTGCAAAGACATTAACTGCATAGATTGACTTTGCATGATTAATACTGACATGAATGCAATACAGTAATTGTTTCACCTTCCATAGTAAAAGTTTTTCCAGTTCCAGTTTGCCCATAAGCAAAAATTGTTCCATTAAATCCATTTAGGACAGATTCTAATAATGTTAAGAATGTTTCTTCAAATATATCACTTTGAGTGGAATTCCAGTTATAGATTGCATCAAATGTAAAGGTTTTTGGTGGTTCAGCAAGATCTGAAATTAGATGTTTTTAGTAATTAAAAACATCATGCCTATAGGTAAAACACACATACTGGACTTATAAGAACCACACAGTTCTTCAATATAAAAGATATGTTTCAAATTAGGCATAAATGTTGTGAATCACAAATGAAACATGTTTTACAAATATATCAAATATGTATTAAACAGTTAAGGGCTTTTATAAGATTTAGGAAACTGCATTTTAGTAGCATAGATCTGTCATTAAAATTAGTATTATCACATAAGGTTCACTTCAGACTTTATGTTTCAATGCTTGCAAGTAACTTCACATTTATGCAGTAGTTCACACTACTATCCAACTTATCATCACTATGGGTTTGCAATAATGTTGATTTATGACCCTAGTAACCTACGGCAGCACCTTAACACAATTAAGGCAACCATGATTTAATATCAACCAAACTATGACTTAAAATCCAAATACACTGCATTTTAATGCTGATTCTTTTGGAAAACTTATACAGTAAAAAGTATATTTTTGAAAAGAAATTTCAGTTGTCCAAAATTAATCTTAAATATAGTAGTATTGACACAAAGGAATATATACTATGTTTACTATATTAATACTGATTTTTAAACTAATAAAAGCTGTTTAAAAAATTGAAGTTAATAGGCATCAAAACACTAATTACCAATAAACAATACATGACTGCAAAATTTGCCACTACAGTGAATATGCTTGTAGGTTTACAGAAGTATCTAACCATGCAAGTATAAGTATATAGGAAGTAGGCAGTTAATTAAGGCAACAAAATTCAATGTTACCAATATTGAGCATGCTTTTTTGACTGTATGTCAGATATACAAATTGAGTTAATAAAATTTATGCTTTGGACTACTGCCGGTAAGACAATAAACAATAATTAATACATTACATTGGCATTGAATCAACTTAATCTTTTTGTTGATATGAAGTAGTTGCTTACTTTTAGGATTTTTAACCTGAACTTGGCCAAGTTTGAGATCCATGTCGACTACATTTTCATGGTTTTCTTCAATTTCTTTCCGATTCAAAGGTCGGCAACGCACAACCACTTTTACACACTCTGATGATTTTGTTTTTGCTGACATGTTTATTGTCCTTTGAAAAAAATTCACACCTGCTAAAGAACTCAAGATTTTTGTCCACAAAACATGATTCCGTTAAGCAATGCAAGTGATCAGAATTAGCACACATTTACCAAGACCAAAAAAACAATGGGAATTTAGCAGTTAGTGATCTTTATCTGTTAGTATGAATCTTATACCAGCATTTCTTAAACACTTGTGGGTTTCTTAAACAAAATTTAAATTAGATCTTAATCATCATAGTTGCAATTGAAATGTCTGCAAAGTCTATTAACCCTTTCCAAATGTCAGAGCAAAGCTCTAAACCCCTTAGATCACATTTAAATCACATTCATGAACCCTTTGGATAATATTCGACAACCCTTTAGGGTTCATAGTCTACAGGTTAAGAACCTGTTGCTGATACAGTGAGTACACAATTTCAAGTTTAAAAAGCACGTATAAGTACACAAATTCAATTAAAAAAACTTATATGACCTTATATTTGAAAAAAAGTACACAGATTTAAATGTAGCAAATAGGATGATAAATATTATAAGATGATAAATGTTTTTGCAAAAATCACGAAACGATGGAGTGCAAAATTGTATGTATGAATAAATATTCGAATTTGGTGAAATGTTACCGAATGTGAGTTTACTTTGATGACAGCAAACATGTGTGAAACTTTTGCACTGTTTGATGATCAGCATCATTGTTCTTCAAGTGTCATGATATGAAATTACATGTATTTATCATGGTGACATCTGGTTGATATGGTCATGTTTGCATTATGACCACTTTGATATATAATGCAATTCAAAATACTGTTTTCATAACTGGATAAATTGAATTTGATATCATTTCTAAAAAGGCTAATTAGACCCTTTTTAATTATAAAACCCCAAAGGAATGACAACAATGCGCTATTTTCTGACAGCACTGGGTCATTCCATATCAAATTTAAGAAAATGAAAATTTATAATCCTATGTCTCGAATTTCCTTGTTTTCGTATATTTTATTGTTTTTTGAAAAAATTTTTCGATATCTTATACGGAAGTCAAGTTATGGCCTGTTGAAATTTTCACCACTAGGTGGAGATTTACTATGTGATCACTCTTTTTTTGCTCATAGGCCAATGCAAATTTGCTTGTATCTTTATAAATACTCTACACAGATGCACAAAAATTGGTTTCTGGGTGTTTTGAAGGGCAAGGAATCCAAATCTGCAGTCAAAATAGCAGAAAAACAACATTTTCATGGAGAAAATAGAGGTTGAAAATTGTGTGACAAAATTTTTAGTTCCAAACATTTGACCTCAAATTGCGAGCTGTTGACGCAACATTGCAAACAAATTTTTTTTTAAAATTTTGTAGCACTATGCTTGTATTATCTATTGATATAGGTTTGGTAATTGTTTTTCAAGGTTTTTGAAAAATTTGAAATTGAAGTTTTATACACTTTGTACAAAAATCAACATTTTGCTAAAAACATACATTTCAATATTTCAAATGTTCACCATAATGAAACTATTGAACATTTTCTGACAAGTGAGGAGGATATACAAGTACATACACAGATCCCACATTATTGTCTAACAAAAAATGCTGTAGCCTGCACCACAGAGGTGTTTATGTTAGGTGTTCCAATTCTTTCCAGTTTTGTCCTTTGCCATTTTGATTACATTCAGTTTTACAAATGAATTCAATGAATAACATTCAAACTCACTTTCATGTCATTTTCATTAATGATGTAATTTCTTCTGAGTCTCATAGCTGGACGTGGCGTTTTTCTATACAGGCTTTGCTGTAGAGCCACCCAAGTTCCAACATGAGTCTTCTCATTACAGCCATTGAAAAAGTTTACTTGGGGATCTAAATTACCTTTGACTTCACTTTGAAGTTAATCCACTTACATGATCCTGACAATCCACCACACTGAATCATATATGCATACTAGATAGCCATTTTTTTTTACTTTGACTGCAGATTGTTGGGGATGTTCTTTGAACATGCGCTACCATGATGAGTTAGAAATATTTAGATGAAAAAGTGAGGTATGCACATGTGCAAGAGCGAATGGAAGTGTGGGTTAAGAAACAAAGCCATGTAGCAGCTATTATATAACAATAAGGATAGACAGTAAAAGCACATGACCTATAGCAGTTGTGGGCAATTAATTTTACTCGGGGGCCACTTTGAGAAGGACGCATTTAGTGGAGGACCGTACCTTCTGATGCAGTATTTCTCAACAGTTTTCGGTTCGTGACCCCCTGTGGTATTTAACACAACCTGCGACACCCTACCTGCTGTTTTATCAATACATACGATATTATAACCATAATGATCACCACAAAATGCATTTCCAATTTAAATGAAACGAACTACCACAAGATCATTACCACAAAAATGCATTTCAAAACATTTTATTTCAAACGACAATTGAGTTTCACAAACATTTTCAATGCGATGGTTGACTTTGCAACCATATGGCCAACTTCAAAATTCGTGATTGAGTGTTTGACAGTGTCAATCTCATATCAATCTCAACTTTTCTTTGATTTCGTGCCTTCGTTTTGATATGAGCTAAAGGTAAAAAAAACGCTCTCGCAGAGATATGTTATGGCAAACGGAAGCAATGTTCGAAAAGCCAGTTCAGACAGTTGGGGGAATGATTCGTGCACAACTCAACAGAACTGAAAAAAATGGCATTTCATGAAAAATATCACGTGCTGATGAATCATTCCGAATATCATAAAATTGGCCCTGTAATTCATCGAGAATATTGGCTATAACCAGAGAGGTAGAGAACGTATTTCGTAAAAGAGCAGCTTCTTCCTCCTTGAACTTATGGAAATATCGCTGGAACTCAATTTCAAAGGAATGAAGGTGGTCTATTATAGATGTCTTCAAACTATCATCACGTTCTTCAGTTTTATCAACAACACGTAAAAATTTCTCAAACATAGCAAGGTTTTCTTGCATTACTTTATGCCGCCAGTTTTGCAGCTTCAAATAAAATGCTTGCAGATTTGTTACGAAGCTCGATGATGTTTGTACCCTTTCCTTGTAGCTTTAGATTTAAGTTACCCAATTTTTCAAAAATTTCTGCCAAATAAGCAAGACTTTTCAACCAAATCTTGTCACTAATGCAAGATCAGAACTCGTTTGCTTTGGGTCTGGAAATATCTTTATTTCATACTTCATCTCACAAACGCGGTTTAGAACATTTCTTTTCAATGGCCAGCGTACAGATGTGTGAAATAGAAGAACTTCGTTTGTCGAAAACATATCTTTGCAGAGTTCTTAAACAGGCAGGTGTTAACAGTTGCGGTTCTAAGGGGGGATGGGCTTGGTGGGCCATGTCCCCCCCGACTTTTGTGCTTAATTTCACATTCAAGTTCGTTTAATTGATATATACAGCAGATAACTTTCAGCCAGCAAAATTTTAAACGATGTGAAGACTTTCTGGCGATGGTTCTGACGATATTCTCAAGCCTATCTTAAGGGTTTGACAGGGTTAATCATAACAAATCAATCTTCATTACAACGGAAAATCACCATACAGGAGAGACATTTATGTTGCTCCCCCCTACTTTTTTCCTTGGTCCCGCAGTAGCTCCCCTAGTTTTTTCATTCTAGAATCGCCCCTGGGTGTTAAGGCTTCCAGATTTCATATAATTGATCATTTTTATCTGAATGGCACAGTGTGTACCTTTTGCTTCAGGAACAAGTCTTTGAACTTTTTTGAAAGCCTAAACGTGATCTCATCATTGCAGGAGCTCCATCAGTACAAACCCCACAAACATAGTTCCACTGCAACTCTGCAGAATAAAAAAAAGTTTACTTCTCCAGAAAAGCTGCACTTGTGGTAGTTTGCAGTTTTTCACAAAACAGGAATTCTGCTTTAATGCCTCCTGGATGAATATATCTCAGAAAACAAGCAACTGAGCACATGAAGTAACATCTGGTGACTCATTCACTTGAAAAAAAAGCATTGGAGTTGGAGATGCTATCATTGCATTTATCACCTGGTCTTTCTCATCTTCCTGCATATCTGAAATGCGCCTCTGAATAGTTTTGCTGGAAAGAGATATCCCCAAAACAGATTTTCACAAGCGTTTCTCCAATTGTGTGAGTTTTTTCTGCTTGGCAATTTCAAGCTCGAATTTATATAATGCCTGTGTTCTTCGTGAAAACTTCCGGCAAGATGTTTCTGACGTTTCAAACTTGCTCCATGGTGTCGGAAGAATCTAAACCTTTTTTGGTGTGAAATGCCGTATCATCTTCGAAGGTTTCATACCCCTACCATTTGTCTCCTGCCTGGCTCAGAGCTTCCCCGAAGCCTCTGGGTAACACCAAAATAGGCTAAGAACTGGCGCTGGCCTCTTTTATACATGCCTGTACCGCTGGGGCATGCTAGATACACTCAAATGCATCTGTGGTGCTGGAGCACAGTCGGCCAATCATATAATATTTGATTGTAACATCCTCCGCCCTCCAAACTACCTGGAAGACCTGCAGTCCCCCAACAATAACAACACTAAATGGCTTGAGGACCTTGTGGATTTTGTTTGAACCGCCGCTTAGCCTACACACAAAAAGAATGGACAAAGCACTAAGAGTCTTTATAACAGTGCAATACGTTTCTTCCTAAATGTTGACTCTGCTCGTGGGCTATCTCAGACAACAATTGGTTTAAAATTGAAATAAATTCTTTGTGAAGTTTTGGAAGGCTTCGTCTCCACATGCTGTATGAACTTCAAAAGTTTCACCAACTCAGCACTGAGAACAACGTCGCACAAACGCACTATGGCTTCTCTGTGCTTTTTCCATCTGTGGAGGTAAAATCAGAATCAAAATACTCTTCAAAATACTTGCGTTTCTTGTCCATGGTAAGAATAGAAATGAAAGTATCATAATACTATTGCAGGTAGAATATATTTCTCGCTGACTGCTGGCTGCAACTTCACAATAATAAGCTCTTGGTATCGGAGATTACAACTGCTTTAGGACAAGAACGACCAAACGCGTCAGTTGACACAAGCAATATAGCGCTTGTGATTTTCTTCACCTTGAATTTTTGACAATAGACGTGCTGGATTGTGGTTGATAAAAACTAAAAGATTGGATTGTACAACGGCGGTCTGACGTGTCTGCTTTTTAGGTTATGACTTTGGATGCATATTGCCAATCATATTATGCAACATAATGTGATATTTGAATTGGTAACTCCAATGCTATAAATTGCCTTAGTAAATTATGATATACGCAACAAATAAGGTGCTCCGAGAAGAAAATGAATTGCAATGACCAGATTTTACAATTTGAACTTAAGTGTTAAGACAAAAATGACAATTTAAACATATCGTTACAATGAAATCTCTGCGCACCCTAAAAAATCTTTGCGACCCACTTTGAGAAACGTTGCTCTAGTAGAAATAAAAGCAAGTCGATGGAAATAGAAGCAAGTCTCGGTTCAAGTTAGCCCTCAAGACAAACATTTTCTTTGAAAGTTGAAGGAAATTTCAGATTTGATTATTTTTCCTGAATGCTTCCGCGGGCCACTGAAAATGCTGTTGCGGGCCACATGTGGCCCGCGGGCCGCTATTTGCTCACCCCTGACCTATAGCAGAAGAAAAAGTGAATAGTACAGACCATATGGAATTGCCACAGATGATGAGCTAATGAGGGTAGTATTTATATCATCTAGCCATAGACATCAAGACTAGCAAAAGGTTGAATAAGGTAGTGTTGTTCAGTTTAAGGTTTTATGACAAGTATTGTATTAATTAGAAGGCACAAAATTGTTAAGAAACATTTTTATGAAAGGTATGTGAAAAGCAAAGATTTATTGTCAATACAGAAGGATTAGCAGCATCAAAAGCATCACCCCATGGTTTTCAGGTGGATTAAACAGATAAACATAAATAATCACACAGAGCACATGTAATGTCATAATCTATGTCTACTCTCTATTTGAAATAATATGTCTACTCCCTATTTATTGAAATAAGATGTGGCATTGATACACTTTGCCATAGCTTACAGTAATTGCCTGAATTACAAGCCCCAGAATTAGGCTGAAGTCAGTGTCTAAGGGATCTTGAAAGTTTACATCATTCTTTTTGCCTCAAAAGCCTTAGATTGCTGCAGGAGTGCTCCTAAAAAATACAAGTTTAACTTTTGCTCTAATGTAAATGAGAGCCATATGACTCCTTGTGCTTATCAGCTAGCTAGTCATCAATTTACTTTAGCATATTTTGGTGCCATTCCACCACTTGTTATGAAAATGATAAGATTGAAGGACTAACTTTTAATGTAAATGATCTCTAATTATAATTGACTTTTTTGAATTTCTAATAATGTTGTGGAATCTGTGCGTATAAGATAAGCTAGAATAAGACTGTGGGGCAAGATAGGTGATCCTTATATCAAAGTAATATGCCTGCTCACAGGTATTTCTCACCCAATTGCAAAAATAACCAATCTTGCGTTACTGGGATAATTTTTGACTTGACCTCTTTCATAAGTTATGCTTAGCAATCCTAAGCTGAGTTTGGACTCAAAGATATGTATTTGTCCAATTTGTATGTTAGCTTGTGGTATAACAAGTTTGTTTGTCTCACTGTATTGCATTTCATTCAAATTTGTGATGAGGAGATATGAGCCAGATAACAATACTGCAAATGACTTATTTTTATTTTTAGACCTTTTCACCTATGATACTGGAAAGCAGACGATTATTATACTGCCAAATACAAGGTAGTAAAAAACGTATCAATTTCTGATCAAGTTAAGCATTTTGCATTGAAACGATTACTTTGCAAATTTTTATCATAGCCCCATCTTACAGACATGTACATTTTGTATGGTATAAGCTGTTTTCTTGTACACCACCATTTTATATGCACAATTCAATAGTTTATATCCTTGATCCAAGATCTTCAGCGATGCATCACTGCGGTTGCTCACACATTCATTAAGTTTGTAATTACTTGTGCAACCTCTCATTTTTAAACCACCTTGTATATAGTCCTTATTAAAAACTAATGTTTTACATGCACCATCTGATTTATATAATTACTTATTCCTTCAACATTTTGTAAACTTCTATATTATATGATGTCCTTAACTGAATAAAGTGACTACTGACCTCATAGACCTAGCTTTAATTTTGCCCATCTACCATATCCTTTGTTTCATCATGATCTGCACTGCCTAAAATCATGCTTTTGTGTATGACATGTGCTTTTGTTAGCCATCTCCTCATTGTACTAATCATGGTGTTGTATGGATTTCTACTTCCTAACTAAACTAGGCTATACTTCTACACACTTTTCTGACTTATGTGCATATCACACTTATTTATATATACACTTACAGTGTCAACTCTTCATATGTTACATCTGGTTATGCTCCACTTTCTCTTAACATATTGATACATCACATGGACTAAGACTACTGAGCATCTTGTTTGCTCGTCACCATGCCATCCATGTGTTTTATGGCTTTGCTTGTGTAGGCCTAACCTTTTTGACAAAATTGGTATTCATATTGCTTTGTTTTTCCATGTGTTTGCTTGTGGTTTACTGTACCTAATTTTTTCTTTAATGGGTACAGTTGAACATGGGTGTACCATTTGGCATTTATAATCCCTGGATCACCTTGATATTTGAAAGAAGGTAGTGTTTATTTTACTGCTAAGATTCTGGCAGTAATTTATCGGCTGGGGTTATTGTGCCGCCTGTCCAAGATTCGGTCTCGTGGCATGACGCAATTCTAACAAAAAGGTCACTTTGTCAGGAAAACGCCGTCCTGTTCATGGTGTAACAGTTATGCGTTACGGCTGCTATGCTAATGGTTTGCGGTTAGACTCTCACCTTTCCGATTTTCGTTTTCTTTTTTTGCTTTGCTTTTTTCAGGCTCCGTTTAGGTATTACGTTTAGGGGTTAGTGTTGTTAGGTTAGGGTCAGGTTAGTGTCACATTAGGGTTAGGTTAGCGTAAGCTTTTTAGTGTTAGGTTAGGGTTCGGTTAAGGCTACGGTTAGGGTTTGGTCTTAGGTTTATCTTTTAGTTACATTCACTTCGTTTCTAGTCTTTTTGCTGCTGCCATCTTATGATCTTGGCGGCAAAATAGACACTGCCTTGTTGAAAAAAAAATCAATGAAGTTGTAGCCTACATTAGCCTAATTCTTCCTAAATTTTGAACAAAATTCTCAAAAGCAAAACACCAACAGCATTTTCTGTCAACACACCACAGCACAAATAACTTAAATGCCGATTATATTAAGTCAGCAGCTTTCAACCAGTCTTTGCTGTACTGTATGTATGGAACAGTATTCACAGCACCTAAGTTTTGCAGACGGAAACCGCACCTTTGGGATGCATGTGAAAAAGCGTTGTTTATTTTTATTTCTAGCGGTCCATCAACATTAAATCAATTTGGGATTTTTGAAGTTATCGTTTTTCCTCTAGCTGCATTCGTGTTACTTCGTCATTTGAGTCACAAAAATTCACGAATAATCAAAGCCATCACTATAACCATCCAAGGTAGCAGTGGCGTATTGCAAAAACAAAATGATTGTGAAGGTAAAATCTGAAAACGGTTGGTGTCACTTAAAAGCTTGGTATCTGTGTTGGAGTCTCGAGGCTTGATCTAGGTCCCGAAAGTCGCAGATCTCGTCTCGGTCTCGAAGGCTGCAGAACAAGTATCGGTCCCTAGCGCACCTTCTCGAGACTGTGAATACTCTACTAAACTCTCTATGAACACTACCATATCACAGGCGTAATCATACAACACAAGAGCACAAAAATTACTAAAGTTTCTGTAATGAAATCTTTCACTTTCTGTCGAAATTGCAGGAAAGGATAGAGCCAAAATATGTAGTAAAAATGAGAGAAAATCAACAAATGTATGGCTCGGAATTGATGATGACATTATTTTGAAATATACCATGAAACTCGGGCTTCGGCGAATATGATAAATTCACAAGTCTGGTGTCCCGCTCTCGAATTTTCAGGTCTCGGTCTCCGTCTCGAATTTTTCGATGAAGTCTCGGTCTTGGTCTAGGATTTTTTCATAAAGTCTCGGTTTTGAAGCTTCAACCACGTCTCGGTCTCGGATGTTACAGTCTCGACTACATCACTGATTGGGGTCTCAAAATTCGATCTCGAGACCAATTATTGAAAACCTCGAGTTTTTTTGAATGATATTGATGCAAATCTTTTACTCCAACACATAACTTTCATTCGTTGAATGTTCTGTACACACGACTTGGAAATTGGGGAAAAAGGTCATGTACGTTGGAAATAGGCTATATGCTTAGTCTTGAACTAAATCAACCTTAAAAATTCAAAATAAATTGTAATGTCAATATAAATCTTTTGTAAAACTATGATGAACACGGAGTCGGGTTTCAATTAAGATCTGTCAAAGTTTCAGATGATGATGTAGCCTACTAGTCCCACATAATCAGGAGTCGGTCCGATGTTAACTTCTCCACATATTCTCAGTATTGGAAATCTTGGTTCAATGATGTAGTCGAGACCATGAAACTATGGTCACGTTGTATGTATAGCGACTATGGTAAAACCTGGGTAAAACCGTAACTGCCGAGACCGAGACTTCGTTCACCGTAGGAGATAGGGTTGCTAACAGTAGCGTAGCCAGCCCAAAAATTTGGGGAGGTGCCAAAAAATTTTTTTGGGCCAAAATGTTTGATTTTAGGTGAATAACACCTATTTTTGCAATGCACTGATGATGATAACAGGAGTTATCGAAACGTTTGCAATATGTCATTTGTATCGTCTTCTTCTGCCGTGATTTTCATTATAAGGCTATTCAACACCTATTTTGTTTGAGATACCGGCTCTCAAAGCACAAAATGACTAACCTATAGGTTCTAATAATGTGGGGGGTATGACCCCTAGGCCCCCTCTGGCTGCGCCTATGGTTGCCAGATCACTTGATACCTTTCGAGAACATTTTGACGACCAGACATTATTGAATTTTGGAGTAACTTGGAATGGCAGAGGCTACACACTTCATACTATTTGACTGCCTAATGGTTTAAGCAAAATTCCGTAAGAGGCAAGTAAGCAAGCAAGCACAAAATACACATGATCACATGGGAACGGTCTTGCTATGCTTTTTATAGCCTATTTATTAGTTATGATAGTTATATTTCGGTATTACGTAAAAGTGTATGTTCAAATAAAGAGGATTGATTGATAGGTGAAATGCATTTTCAGGTTATGACCGATGTGAGTCTCGGTGTCAGGCCCTTTGTCTTGGGACTTTGACTGCACTAACCTTATCAACATTTCTTTGAAAAACTTAAACACTTTTAATCTGTTCACTATGACGTGATCGTCGGTGAAGGAAAAGTACAAATTATTTGGCAAATTGGTTAAATTATCCGAACTGAAAATTTGCAAGAGTGGATGATGTTGGTTGATAAATGCATGAAAATTTTTGTCAAGCCAAATATTTTTCAGATCTTGAGTGTCGGTTTCGAGCGTTCAAGTCTCCTTCTCCGACTTTTGACAAAGCATATATTTTGTATTTTGAATCAAAGTCTCGGTCTCGTCTGTAATACTAATGAAAATCACCGATCTCTGGAGGCTAAATCAAATTACTGTTCTGTGGATCTTGAAGCAAACAGCTGGAATTACAGTACGCTCTCTCACCAAGTGAATAGTTGGTGTGTTCGCGTTGTGTACTGTATACTATGTACTCTATCCCAATAACGACCGGAATTAGCTAAGCTTCAATTCCTAGTATAGTAGACTACTGTGTTCAGTATTGCTGTGTAAACTTGTATTGATCGCGTAGATTTACAAATTCTGTGTTCTTTTATGTTTTTCAAGTTTGGTATGCTCTTAAGCTTCGGGTTTTAGTTCTTCTTTTGATGACCAACGAACATCATAATAATTCGTAAAATATCAGTAGACAGTAGGCTAAGGCAATCTAGTGTATCTCCAGCAAGCGACTGAGGACTGACACTGACAGCGTTAAGAAAGATTAAAAAAGAAGAGCAGGCTACTGTATTGTAGGTTGACACAGATTAAGTAATGAGCCAATTTTTTTGTTTGTCCATTAAGATTGTCATTTGTGTTTTTGTTTAGGTTTAAACACTTTCAGTTTCTAGATTTTGTGAATTTGCACTTGACTTAGAATAGAGAAGTGAAGATGATTTAAATTTTTCAAGAACAATTTTCATATCATGGAACTTCATTAGAATAACATATTGTGTGATGATATCTTCTTTATACTAGTTTTAAATGTCTTGCTAAAAACTCTGGTTTGTTTGATACTGTAGTAATATTTGAATTCACAATTTTAGTTGTATTGTAACTGTATTAATATCATAGAACCCTGCTCTTCCAATTTTACTTTGTGCACTTGGTCTAGATAGGCTAAAAATAAACTTTAGGTTAGGCCATCAAAGATTGTTCAAATACAATAAACCGTGGTTAATCTAGGTTCGGTTAAGTTAATTAAGATCTTACCAGCACCAGATAAAACTGGTGGTATGAATTTTTTCTAACATTATTCTTTATAAAAATATTCGGTTTATCCAGATTTTTTAATCTGGATCTTTGCTAATTCTGGATAAAATCTGCACTTTTCACATCTCATAATCTGGATTTTTTTGCACTTACATGCTGTTGTGTTCTTAAATGCACTGACTGGTCTCTAGGAAGATTCAGCAGCTTTCGACGCAATACAAGAGTGCTCACGATCACCAATGAACGTTTAGAATTATAATAACAGTGGCTGCAACTGCGTACAACATTTGACTAATCGTTGATACGATTATTACATTATACATGGGCATAGCATATTACGTTGAATATTATGCTGCCTGTACCATGGTTTCAGTCTATTGATCAGTGTTAAGTGTGTGCCTGAGTGTATTGTACTCAGTATAATGTCTGGATGGCATTGTCATTACCTTCCAAAGAGAAGAACTATTTATGGACCAGTTGCAAAAATCTCTGCGTCTTTTGAAAACCCCAGATTTCTTTGCAGCTAAGTAATCTTGAATTATGCATTTAAAATTGTTCATAACTGCCTGGAACAGGCTGTTATTGGTTGGATGTACCATGCGAATAAATTCGTTTGTTTTAGCAAAAGTTTGGAGTTGGGTTGTAAATGTGTTCAATTTCAGTGATTTTTCTCCAATATTACAGTACTTAGATGATGTCAGGCTAGAAAAACAATCTTTGGTTAATCCAGGTCTTTGCTTAAACTGGATAAAATTGCCAGTCAAGTTGAATCCAAATTAACCAAGGTTTACTGTATTGAAAGTTAGCAAGCATCTATTTATATCACTAGCATATGATCTATTTATACTAACCAGAGTTGGATTAAGTTGGCATGGTAATGTTTAAACCAGTGGTTCTTAACTTTTTTGGCCCATGGACCAACTTTTAACAAAAATTATCCAATGGACCATTTTGCTGTGCTGACTAAAAGTATAAACACAAGAACCTAAAAGTGGTCATACATAATTTAAATTATATAATAAAGGTTACAATTTTCCAGAACATTTTATTAAAGATTTATGGAACTCTGTGGATCATTAAGAATTCGAGGTAGACCACCACTGGTCCACTTGGACCACATTGAGAATCATTGGTTAAAACCACCAACAGTCTGACAAAAATTTTTTTGTACAGGAGAATTCAGCTATAACAAATTTGGCTATAATGGCAGTTTACTTATAACCTTGCTTTTTCATCAGTCTTGGCAGAATTCTTATATTTTACGTAAATTCGAGTTCGGCTACAAGATCTTCAGCTATATCGTCACTGTGGTTTAATGAATATTGAAATTTCTTGAAAAACATATCCAGAATAATATGTTGTACCATTACAACAGACCAAAGAATAAAAATAAAATTGAATATGTAAACACAGAATAGAAATACAGAACAAACTCATAAAAATCAGAACACAAAAACAATGTTTAGTCATTCACATAAATAAGATAGAGTATAAGCAGTTTATAAAGAGTTTAGAAATATACAGATGAGATTCATGCACGTAGGTGAGTGACAATGGGCACGTAGGTGAGAAAAGTGAGTGACAATGGAGGTTATGAAGCAGAAAGCCATGCAGCAAATATGACCTTTTATGTGATATGTATGACAATGGCAAACAGCAACACAAAACATAAAGAAAGAATATAGTTACCCACTGACCATGATGAAGTACCACATTTGTGCATGTAGGCTGCAGGGTACACAACACAGTAGACCTGAATGAGGTTGAAGAGACATGGGTGGAAATCATATCAGTCAGAGATTCCAAGCATTGCAACAGATTACAAAAGGTTGAACAATACAAGGTAATGCAATAAGTGATGGGTTCATGAAAATCAGAATATAGTTATTAAATGAGTTAAGTAAATGGATCTAAAAGTAAAGACAAATCATTCATATTCCCTGATATGCATCCACTCATCACATAACTGTGTGAGATATAACTCTGGTATTCAAGTAACATATACAGATATATAAATCTGGTATACATCTCCACAGTTTTGCTTCAAAGAAGTATGGGCCTAGTGCTGAATCACACATATTGTTTGTTGCAGGTTAATCTCATACTTTCAATTTATATATTCTTAGTGAAGTTTAACCCCTAGTTCAACCAGGAATCAAACCTAATCTGCTAGATCAAAATATATGGTGTCTTTCATCATGCTGTCATAGTAGGCTTTGTCCTGGTGACCCTGATCCCATGGCACTTGCTTTGCAACTTGCACAGTTGTTTGTTGTACAGTAGTCATGTGCCAATTGTGGCCAACGAAACCAAAGCAATGGTCTGAAAATATATGTTGAATTTTGCCTAAAAATCAGTTGGTGAAGCAGTGGATGTTCTTCACCCCAAAACACGTGGTAAAAGGCGGTAAGAATGACCACACTCACCTTGGAAAAAGTGGGAAAAAATGCAGACAATACATGTTAATTTGTTTTTTATCTAAGTTGTTTGTGATAAAGTGTGGAAAAAACATTTTATGGCCTATGAGAACAATAAGCTTGCTCATCGCTACTATCCAATAAAACTTTTAAAAAATCATGCAGTTGCTTCCATTCTTTTAAAAATTTAAAAAGCAGTTGATTTGTTGTAACCATCTTATTCCTTTTTCAGTCAGAGCCAATCTTGCTAGCTGTCTGATCACACAGACAATGTAAGTGTACAGAATGAACATTCAAAATGATGAGATGCCAGAGCTCAAAGCATATGTAAAGCTTCAGTTGAGTTTACCATTTTTGTGTGATTAGTGTCATAATCATGCAAAACAGTTCCAGCTAATATGTCGTCGATACAAATTTGTGTGATGCACTGCATTTTGTTCCATCACATTTTCTGAAACTTGAACATGATTCCTTCAGAAAAATTTTCTTAAACATTGAACCTGCTTTTTTGTTTTGCAATTTTGAGATGCAAATTCGAGCATTGCTGTAGATATCTATTTGGACATCTGACCTGGGCTTTAATAACTATTTCTAATTTTTTTAGATTCAATATTTGTTAAAGAATTATTGGTTGATTTTTAAAAATGATGAATCAGCTTGCCATTAAAGATGGAGAATTTACTTCAACAATATACAGAAAAATCCGCAATGGCCAATATGCTAGTGCCATCGATATATTGAATCGTGAACTGCAAAAACAGCCACAGCTTCGAGCAACATTGTCATTGCTAGCATATTGCTACTACTATAGCCAAGATTATCTCAGTGCTGCAGATTGCTACAACCAACTATCACAGATATGTCCTGAAGTTGACGACTACAAGCTGTATTATGTAATGTCATTGTACAAAGGAGGAGACTATCAAACAGCCATGAGAGCATCATTTGGTATTGAAAATCCAGCATACCAGGTAAAAATTCAAAAAGTTCAGGCTGCAATTAAGTACATGGAGGAAGACTATGCGAGCTCAAAAAGCTTGGTCGAACAGTCAACTGATGAAGACGATCCTGATAATCTCATCAACATGGGTTGCTTGCTTTATAAAGAGAACCAGTATGAAAAAGCCTGCAAAAAGTTTCAACAAGCTATTCAGTTGGCTGGATACAGGGCAAGTTTGTCATATAACATCGCTTTGTGTTATTACAGGCAAAAGCAATATGCTCCAGCACTAAAGCATATTGCTGATGTTATTGAAAAAGGAATCCGCGAGCACCCAGAATTGAGTGTGGGCATGACAACTGATGGCATTGATGTCAGAAGTGTGGGAAACACTGTGCTATTGCAAGAAACTGCGTTAGTTGAAGCTTTTAACCTCAAAGCTGCTATAGAATATCAATTAAAAAATTATGAAGCTGCTGGTGAAGCATTGACTGATATGCCACCAAGATCAGAAGAAGAGCTTGATCCTTACACTTTGCACAACCTTGCCTTGATGAACATGCAAACAAAAGCAACAGAAGGGTTTCAGAAGCTCCAGTTCTTGCTTCAGCAAAACACATTTCCTCCAGAAACATTTGGAAATTTGCTATTGCTTTATCTCAAACATGATTATTTGGATTTGGCTGCTGATGTTTTGGCAGAATATTCTGATTATACGTACAAGTATTTAACTCCATACATGTATGAATTCATTGATGCTGTGATTACCAAGCAGACGGCTGCAGAAGAAGCATTTAGGAAATTGGATGAAATGGCAAATCGTCATATTGACACCCTTCGAAAACTGACTAAGCAAGTGCAAGAAGCCAGAGATATGCATGATGAGGTGACAGTCAAAAAGGCTGTCAATGAGTATGATGAAGCACTCGAACAATATATTCCTGTGCTAATGCAGCAAGCTAAAATATACTGGGATAGAGACAATTATGCTGCTGTGGAACGAATATTTAGAAAATCTGTGGAATTTTGCAATGAGCATGATGTGTGGCGGTTGAATGTTGCTCATGTTTTGTTCATGCAGGAAAACAAGTTCAAAGAGGCGACTGGTTTTTATGAACCAATCGTCAAAAAGCATTATGATGCGATTTTAGATGTAGAAGCAGTTGTGTTAGCCAACCTATGTGTGTCTTACATCATGACCAGCCAGAACGAAGAAGCTGAAGAGCTAATGAGAAAGATCGAAAAAGAAGAGGAGCAGATGTCTTATGATGATCCAGATCGAAAAGTTTTTCATTTGTCTATCGTGAACATTGTGATTGGAACGTTGTATTGTGCAAAGGGAAACTACGACTTCGGTATTTCAAGGGTGATTAAAAGCTTGGAGCCATACAACAGAAAACTTGGGGTGGATACCTGGTTTTATGCCAAAAGATGCGTTTTGTCTCTTTTAGAGACATTGGCAAAGCAGATGATCTCCATACGCGATGCCATTTTGCATGACGTCATCCAGTTTCTTGAACATTGTGAGTTACACGGCAGAGACATCCAAGTTTCAAGTGGTTTGCCATCTCTTACCAATGGTCCTGCTGCACCAGATGGAAAAAAATGCGTTGCGTACGAAGCACGACTGTTGAAATCTCTCTTTCTAGAATACAGTGGTTGGCCGTAAGACTGCAGACTTATTAAGTGTCTGGATGTGCAGTGCTGATTCAAACCTGTTGCTTCATAAAGAGTTTAGTGATTTATGAAACCAATTCGCCTGCTGACGTGTGCAACACCAAGTTTTACCTCATGCATGGCATGTGAAATCTAAGCTATGTACGCATGGTTGCGCTACTGTTTTGGCTTCAATCACCGAAATGATCCTCTTTCGCAAACCTCCAAGCGCAGCTATAAAAACTTAATTGACTTGTGTTCTGTTCAAGTGAATCTGCAGAGTTGCTACGTACGTAACCAGTGTTTTATGAAATATTTTGCTTTTCGCCGTTATCCACATAAATTTGTACACAGTACAGGAAAGCTGTAAAGGACGTTGGTTGCTGGTTATTCACTTGTAATACGCCAACTATTCCATGCGATCTGGGTGGACTGATGTTGACGGTTAGATCCATGTGTTGACTGGCGTTTTTGTCTTTCCGACTGGCCCGACACTGGAAATAAAAAACGCGTTGCGTAGCCTGCAATGTTATGATTGAAGTTATATTAAAGTGACACATGCGAGAGATATTTTTTCACAAAACTAATGGCTAGCTTCTTTCAATTTCTCGTTATTATCGTATCTACGTACGGATTGTATCATCAGCGAGCTCCCGTGGGCACTTTCCTCTGACGTGCTCTCATCCTCAAAGCACACTTCGTAGAAATGTAGGTTTTTGCACATGATTTTTATTTTCTTTGTCTGTTTTGTTTTCAGTTTGCTCAATCTAGAGCTTTTCATTGGAGGCGTTTTATAACTACAAGTAAAAAGCTTGTATTGCACAAGCCACTACAATTCTGGTGTTGTTTGTGCATTATAATGCTTCGATAGGATTAAAGTCCAGGCCGAGATTCATTATACGCGCTTCTGTATTCCCTTCGCAGTCTGACGAGTGGTCAGCGGCACTCATCTCCACTTGTTTGTAGTCGGGAGAACTCCCGTAGCAAATGCTGCGTTAAGTAGCGAGCCTTGTGGCACCACCGCTCGCGAACCTTTTCGTTGCATTGAAGCGGAGCACGAGGCTGCATAGTGCATAGGCCACAAATGGCATTTTTCAAGTCTTTTGTATGACCCGAATAGGAAATGAATCCAGCCAAGTGGCGTGTTCTCAGCCACTATACCACACAGCCGGTTCGGATTCAAAGTTTGAAAAGGTAACCATCAAATGGCTACATGTTATGTTCTATCGTTCGGGAAGCTAATGAACAACAGTCAAAGGCGCAGCCAGGGGGGAGAGCTGAAGGGGCTCAAGCCCCCCCTTAGCAATCAGAATATTGATGTTTATTTTCTTAGTTTTTCACCATCATTGTAAGTCGAAATCGGGTGCATTGCAGAATGTTATTCGGCAGTACCACAAGGCGTAAACATAATTGTTATCAAGCCAGGCGGTTATGAATTTTCGAGATTTGAGAAATATGAAAGCAGCTTTCTTCATTCCTGCACGGTTTGTACTACCATCTATAGCAAGAGCTAGGTGTACCGTGCTCTGCTAGCGTGGTGTAGCAGACACATTTTGGTCTGTACATATTAAATGCTGTTTTCATATAAAGAAAACAAAAACTTAAACACTTAACGACAAACGTAAGCCTGGTCAAAGGC
>JGI24158J21664_10000317_pt1 | contig 40833 bp, 22 predicted proteins | sample Ectturendosymbi3_FD_21664 | JGI IMG/M metagenome (IMG submission 21664) | reverse complement strand
CATTATGAAAAATTTTAGATCACCATGCTGCATTCAGAATCCAAGTAGGCCAGTTAGTTGTACAGGAGGTTGAGTGCAGTTAATAGCCGAAAAAGAAGTATTGATAGTTGTTGCGTCGCTTGCTGTTCATTGTTGTGCAATTAAAAGAACGTTATTGTTGCATCACAGTTATACGATGTTGCCGATGTACANCTCACAGTAGTGAAAAAAGGCCCCCGCAGTTCATTCAAAAGTATAACCTTGGGAACTCTGTTCCAAATATAGTAATAATGCTGCGGATTTTCCTCACAATTCCCGTTAGTGCTGCTACCTGTGAGAGTTTTTCGAAACTAAAACTTATCAAAAATTGCTTAGGATCTAGTATGAGCACCTTGCGGTTGAGAAATTTTGGCACACTGTCTATAGAGCAACAATTGACAGATAAAATACATTTTGACATTGCCATTGCAGAATTTGCCAACAAAAAGGCAAGAAAAGTTACTGTGTAAAAAATTGTAGATTTCATTTCAAAAATAAAGATGGTCCTATTTTTTACACTTTTTTTACTATTTTTCACTATACGTCATTTTTGCTTGTTGTTTAACTGTTACGTACAATGTTTGGGTTTTGGTGTGTATTAAAAAGCACACCATAGTTGAGCATGTGAGAGTACAGTAACATTATAACGGTGCACAAACAAGTTAAAATGTATACAAAGCTTTACGAGCCAGTCACTGTGCAATAGGTATTTTTATGGGCTTGGGGGCGCCAAACTCAACGGCCGCCCCGGGCAGCCCACACACTCTAGCTATGCCACTGCATCTGCTGCTCGGGTATGCAGACGGAAACGACTCGGTGTGGCGAATAATGGAAAAAAGCCAGTAAGCCTGTGGTGGAACCAAGAGGTGAAAGATGCGACTCGAACAAAGAAAATAGCGTACAAGGCACCGCTACACAACAAAGCCGACTCCTCTTTGCATTCGCGGTACACTGAGGCGCGAAAAGTCCGCAGAAACTCAAGGTGAAAAAGTCCAAAATGCAATCTTGGGGGGGAATTTCGGATACAAACTCTTTTCCAATTACTGATAAGCCAACAAAGTGTTCTGACAAACTATCCGTCGTCTTCGCGGCAAGAGATCTCATACTGCTAGATCCATCAAAGACCAAAATGGTGTCTTACTCGGCAATGGGAAGGCCATCCTTCGTAGATGGAGAGAGTATTTCAAAGATATTTTAAACCCAGTCATTATTACATCACCGAACATACGCAAGGTACATCCGCGGGAGGAAAATACCATCACTGCAGCCGACGTCTCCCTTGCTGTCAAACCACTGAAGGCTGCAGGCTATGTTGTGATGAAATTTGACCTGAAATGCTCAAAGCCTTTGGAATCGAGGAGTTATTTGGCTTACTCGTGTGTGGATTGGCAAACTGGGGTGGTCATTCCCATACACAAAAAGGGAGACAGGAGTGAATGCACCAACTACCGCAGCATTTCTCTCCTTAGCCTCTCTTGAAAATTGCCTTGAAAAAGGTGTAGTGAAATAATTGAACCAAAGCTGGATGATATCCACTGCGGTTTTTGTCCCGGCCACAGCACTACAGACCTAATTTTCACTCTCCGGCAAATTTTTAAGAAATCTTGGGAGTATCCCAAAGACGTTTTCACATGTTTTGTCGACCTCGAGAAAGCATACGACCGGGTTCGTCGTGATAAACTTTGTGGAGTGTTGCTGCGGGAGCATGTTGTTGACGGCGCCTGTTACTGGCCGTCAAGTCACTATATTCCTGCTCAGAAGTTTGTGTCCGTGTCGAGGGAGTTAAATCAAAATCGTTCACCGTTGGTGTTGCACTCCGACAAGGGTGTATGCTGTCACCATTCCTCTTCATAGTCTGGACGAATTGGATAGACATTTACAGCCGAGTCGACAAGGGAATCACAGGTCTTCTTCCTGCGTGTGAGCAGCGGTTCAAACAACATCCACAAGGTCCTCAAGCCATTTAATGTTGTTGATGTCAGGGGACCGCAGGTTTTCCAGGCAGTTCGGAGAGCGGAGGATATTACAGTCGAAGATTATACGATTGGCTGACTGCTCCTCAGCGCCACAGATGCATTTGGGTGTATCTAACATGCACTAGCTGTACAGGCATGTACCAAAGCAGCCGACGCCAGTTCTTAGCCTATTCAGTGCTACCCACAGACCCTGGGGAAACTCTGAGCCAAGCGGGAGGCAAACGGCAGGGGTGACTAAAAAACTGGGCCGCTGGCCTGGAACTTTGCCATGCCGCTCTCCATGACTCCAGGAGATTGAAGCCGGAGTTCACCAGCGCCGCAGCATGGCGGTGGAAGGGTCGTCGTGAACGCAGGCGCTGTGTGCCGAGGGTCTATGCACTATGGACAAGGGTATGAAGGGGGTGGTTAGTATTCAGCTGTGCCTGGAGCGCCAGCTTAAAAGTGCAGTGTTCCCTACGCAGGTGGGCCGGTGGGATGCCCGGGTATCACAGGTGGTAGCTGCAGGATCAACCGCTTACTCTTCGCGGACGATTTGGTACTGTCAGCATCTCCTCAACAGGGTCTTCAGCATGCACTCGATCGTTTTTTTGCTGCGTGCGACCAAGCCGGAATGAAAATCAGCACTAAAAAGACCGAGGTGTTATATCTCTAGAAGCCCAAGGCAATGTACGCTGCAAGTGAACGGCAATATATGGCAGCAGGTGGGAAGTTCATGTACCTAGGGGTGCTATTTATGAGTGACGGAAGGCGGAACGAGAAGATTGGTACACCGACTGGCAAAGCTAACGCCGTTCTGCGTGAGCCTTATCCCTCTGTGGTCACAAAATGGGAGCTTTCAAACACCGCAAAACTATCAGTTTTTAAATCGGTCTTTGTTCCGATTCTCACCTGCGGTCATGAATCTTAGGTTACGACCAAAAGAATATCTGAAACATGAGCGCCGGAAAGATTTTTACCACGGGGACCGCTAAGGGATATTTTCAAAATTATTCTATGGGGGCAAAGTGGTGAAATTTGTTTTTTCCCACTCGAAACTAAGAAAACTACCTTTTTTTGCTGACATTTTCAAAATCCAGGGGGGCCTCTGCTGTCCTTTCGACGCCCATGATCTGAAGTGCAAACGACGCAGATGGGATTTTTGCGAAGAGTCCACAGTGTGACACTTCTTGACAAAGTGTGCAGCTGTGAAATTTGCAAAGCCCTGAATGTCGAACCACTTGTCCAAAACGAAAGATCCAGCTACGTACGGTTCGGCCATATGTCTGGAATATCCCACGAAAGACTGGCGAGGCAAGTCCTGCTGGCTAGACCCACGGGAAAGCGACCCAGAGGTCGTCCAAAGACCAGGTGAAGTGACTACTTCTCTGACCTGCTTGGTCCCATCTTGGCGTGGATCCTGCAGATTTATCTGAAATTGCTGTTGACCGTGAGGTATTTTGAGTCCTAGGGTCGTTGCCCGTGACCCGCCCTAGAGATAAAGCGGGCATGAGAATGAATGAATGAATGATCGTACTTTAATAAATTGTGTTTATTGGTTTTAGTTCGTTTCTGTCTTAATTGGTTACCCGAAACTCTGTTAACACGCTATTTGCAAGTTATACAGTAACTTCAGCGAAAAGGCTGTTGGTATAAAACAAGTCTGGTCGGAAACTGAAAATCTTCAATGGAAACATCTGCTTGGTCCACTGAAAGTCACTTGAGATTGCTGTTGCTTTACGAGGTGGTCAACTGTTGGAGCGTGGGCGTAATTTTCATCCACATGAATTCGGAGATTTGACTCTTTCTTCATATACTACTACAAATGATGTGTGCACAAGTTACATGACAGCCGCAAATGGCTCCATGTTCAGTTCTCTCGATAATTTTGCTGATTGGTGTTTTGTGCAGACGATGATCGAGAACAACTTAAAAAAGAAATTAAAATTTTGGAAACTATGCTTCATCCGGTGGATTCTCCTGAAGTGTGTCCGATTAAAGGAAAAGTGAGAATTGACAAGTATGTTGCAATGCTGATCGGTATGTTCATGTTTTTTAGTAAACCTTTAGCAGGTGACAAGTGTCGTGAGGTGTCTCATAGAAATATTGCTAGAAGTTTCAAGGAGGCAGCAGTTAAGCATTTTGTTGCCAAGAAATTACAATAGTGAGGTGGTGCAAGGAAGGCTGCGGAACAATCATTTGGTTTAAGTCTTTTTGAATACAGTCTTTGCTTTCAGGTTCACTCTTCATTTTACTGAAAATGTTAAGAGTTTCTACCGACACGTCTAAAATACATATCTTATGTCTCCGTCGTGTTCTCGACACGTTTCAAATACTCAATATGACGCCGGTTTTTGCTTTGACCCTAAGTAACAACTAGGCCTATGTCTTGGGATCTCGGTCTTAAAAAGACTGCTCTGATGAGAATTGTTCCAATCGATTGTCGCGCAAAACATCAAGCAAAGCAGACAGTTCATTGACAAAGAGTGGCATTTCGTAAACTGAAAATAATATGACGTGAAAAACAATTGCTTGTTTTCAAACAGTGTTCTGTGGCCATATAGATTGCTTCTGCAGAGATTGGTCTGGGCTTTGTTTTTTCATTTGGCTAATTGACAGAAAACTTTAATTTTTCTTGATTTAAAATTATTTTCAAAGAAAACTTATTTTAAACGATTTTGGCAAGGAAACTCAAACCCAAAATACGTTACGTGCTCCTGAAAACACTGAGCTATTTTTGGTGTTACTGTTTCTTCAGCAATGATAATGATGATAAAAAAAATTGAATACACGAAATGGTGACAGAAATGAAAGTATACAAAACTTTCAAGCTACGTTCTTGTTGTGTCAATCTCTAAGAAGGTTGATTGTAATAATGAACTAATAGGCTAGTGGTACTTTCCAAAATAAACCTTAACTTTCCTTACAACTTGCTGGTTTTGAACATACCTTGCAGGGCACGAAAGTTTGTTAAATCTGAACCGCACTGACCTTTCCAGAGGAGATTGTATAGAAGTGCAAACCCAATCCACACTTTTGACTGTCTGATTTTCAGAAGCAACAAAAAGAGTGTATTCTTCAAAATGATCAAGACTGCCACTAAGCACGATTCGATGAAAGTGATTCGTCATTTCTACGTAAATCGAGTGAAAAAATTGAACGATCACGTGATAAAAGATTGGTCAGCGGGTAATGCTCATTACTACATTTTTTGCTCTCATCATTCTTTTCGTAGTCCTTTGCCCAATAAGACAAAGTTTTTGCTCTCTTCTCAGAACTCTTCTTCCAACCTAAATGTTACGTAAGCATGGGTTGGCTATGATTCAGTTTCGTTCACTCTTTTGTTAGAAACAACATACGGAAATTTGTAAATTATTCAGAGGAAGAAAACCAGCCGGTTCATGAGTTGTTTCAGCTTTGTTGTAGGCCGAAAATTCATGAGGATATCTTTATAAACAATATACACTTTTCTGAACAAATAACAAAGGAGCTCTTTCATCTCACAATAAAAGAAAAAACAGTTGTGGTAATGAGTTGACAGATAAAAACTGCCTTGTGCCGCTAGCATACTGGCATTATGGTGTGGAATAGCAAAGCAATTAAAATTAAATTTTGCGAAAGTAATTTATGGTTGAGACTCACTATAGGCTAATCACGTTTACGTTTTCAAAAGCACAACCACCTCTTTTTTTAGACAAGCTAGCAAATTGCTAATTTCATCACCACGGATTAACTTAAGAGCTGTATGTGGTTTCTTACTGTGCAACACATGTGTGCTTCGAAAGCTCAGGCTTTTGGCTCTACTGTTTTCGAAAATGCAGCACCTTCCTTGATCGACTCTGGTGTCTTCGGCAATAACAATCTCAACATAACAAGGTTTATTGGTTACGTATCGTAGGCCAAAGATGCATTGGCCTCTCTTACAACGCTTTGGTGCGACGATATCGGCACATCCACAAGGAGCTGCGCAGTAAACGCTCACCCTTTTTGAAGGATCGCAGTTACAGAGAATCTCCTTATGCACAGCCCCTATATTGTGATTCCGAAGATGCTAAGGTGAGTTTTCGCTGTTCGAAAGAGCTGTCGTATAGCAATGAGCAAAGGCAGCAAAATGAGTTCCAAGAATTGCTTTTACTGCTGCCACTGCCTTTGCAAAAATGTATTATAAATAACTACAACCTCCTATAGCACATAGCTATAGCATAGGTGGGGAACCTACAGTATTTACTATCACGGGCCGCATGGATTGTGCATTATCGTTGGCGGGCCACAAAATCGATTAATTTTATTTTAAAATTCTACCTTTATCCACGGGCGGATCCAGCCAGTAAGTTTAGAGAGGGCGATATCAGTAATATTTGGCAGTAAAGTCTTATTACGAGTTCACTACTGTAAGCGACATGAAGTATACTTCACAACACTGCTATGACAAAACAATGGACGTCAACATGGCCTTATATCGCGAATGCTCTTTTCCGAATTGTACAAAATTACGGTGAAAAAAGTTACTTTCGTAGGTTTTAGGGGGGGGTGATCACCCCAATCTCTCCCTGGATCCGCCCCTGCCTTTATCTAACTATGAGTAAGAGTGAATTATCTTGACTTACTATCGAAGTACCTTCTTATCATGGAACTTCGTTTTGACGTGATGCTGTACTCTTTCTTGGGCAACGAAGATTCTGATGCGGGTCATATCAAATGTTAACGGGACCCCAGGTTCCCCACTCCTGGTATATAGCGTATGCTTTAGGCGATTTGCAAAGTATAAACATGCAATCAACTGACATTCATCAGCCTTAAAGTCAAGTCGTCAATAGTGGTCACCTGATGCTGCTGGACTCCCGTTTGCAACCGGTGCCCCCATCTGCTACAAATGGGTGATAACCCCGTTTGTTGGTCTTCCGCTGATGTTCCCTTTTCTTTCTGTTTGGCCCACCCATGAACCAAAACGTGGCGACGCGACTGCTTGAAATGGTATTTTTGACTGATTTATTGGGCATAGCAGAACGAATTCGTGTTTACAATACAAGGAATCCCCTTTATAACTAAAGAAAAATTAGAAAAATTAGATGTATTCTGTACATAACAAAAAGCTACAAAGAATACCTCAAAGGTATTTCACAAACTAGACGTGTTTAAAAGTACGGTGCATACCCTAGTCACGTTCAACAACGAAACCACGTTGCGATAAAATCAAGTTTTTGAGTTGCCAACTCAAGAAGATTTTAGTTTGCGTGATTGCGAATAAAAATTTTGTTGTTCTTCAGAGACTTTCCCTCAGCAAGAAAGGCAGTGGCGACAAAGCTAAGAAGTCTCCTAAACCTCCGATGAGTGGTGCGTTGCACATTTACTTTAATTGATGGTTCCAATGCTGCTGCCTTCGTTTTTCAAACCTTTGCGCGTTATTCGTGTTTTTCCTTCCACCTTTGCTCGCATCTTCTAACTGAATGCTCTTCTCAAGTTTACACCGCCATAGCAGCTACGCTGGAACTTAACACATTGATACAGTATTAAAAAACAATGTTTTGTTTGAGTAGTAAGCAGTTAAGCACATATACCCTCCATCCCTTACGACAGTAGCCAGATTGTTGTGCCCTTAAGAAGTCGGGTGTTGAAAACCCGCAATGGATCGGTTTTGTTGATCCATAAAGAAATGTGAAAGAAGCGAACAGAGTTTCAGGTATAAATGAATAAAAAACAAATCAAAGGAAACGGAGTTTCAAGTATAGCATGTATACACCAATTTGATATTATTGGACGTCACTCAACTTTGTCGCTTTACATCTGCAATGTACAACACCACTTCGCAACTATAAATACCAGGAGACAATTCCTCCGAGGTTAATTGTTAGATGCCGAAAAGCAGACTTGAAGAACAGTTTCAAAACACGGTTTTGAAATTATGAATCAGAATGTTGCTTGTCGAGCTTACATACAAAAAGAGACAGATTTCGAATTTTACTGTTCATTTACCTGCGCTAATAACAAACTGTCAGAAAAGTAGCTTTTAATTGTTACCGTCCGTACACGAATTATTAATTTTTATTCCTAATGTTCGAGCGCAAACTGATGGCACAGCCTCGTATGGATGAACATAAGGGAAGGTAAGTTTTAGTTATCACTAAGAATAGTGGATTTGGTGTAAGCAATCATAAATAACCGACCTAACTTTGCTGAGCCCTCTTTACAAGATCGAAGCAGTGTGTTCAGCTTCAAAATTATTAAAAAATGTGCTTGTGACAGGATTTGACGTACATCAATGTTAAAATGGCTTTCAAGGTTGTTGTGAAGTTGTCTACCTTTCTGCTGCGTCCAACAACAAATGTACTTTAAAGGTTATGTTTGGGCAGGATAACTTCAGGTTTATCAATACTTTGCTGTGCATGAGCGCACATGTCAAAAATACCGGCCAAATTTCGTGTAAATCTTGTGCTGTCTATAAAAAAACAAAAATTGTACCCTTGGCATCAACCTTTTCCGAAACGTCTTTACTTTCACCGCAACCGCTTCTGTCAGCAAGATTTTTTTGCAGTACGTCCCAAAGTTGTGCGAAGAATTCGACCAGGATCTGCTGTTGGGACTCGAGAGAGAATCAAGACCGCTGTTGTCCGAAAGCCTGCTGAGCTTGAGAAACAAGATGAATGGCCAAGGGTGATGCAAAGAATTTGTGCACTACGTTGCGCAAGTTTTGTGCGCATTTTAAAACAGCCGTCCGGTTTATGGCTGTGATTTTCTTTTGGTTAGCTGGTCTAATCTGAAGTTGCGCTGTGCATGCTGCCAAGATTTGCGGCTGCAAAGTTTCCTTGTTATCTACGATGACAAAACGCTTATGCTTGCAGTATTTCCTTATGCAACAAAAACGAAAAATGTATACCATTTTATGCGTGTGTAATGGTTCATTTCCCGTACATACTCAAGTTGGCACTTCAGTGTAAATGGAAAGTTATATTCACCGAAAAGATGTGCTTCACGACACAGGGACAGACCAAGGAAACGCGGCGTCTTCCGAAACGCACCACTTTGCACCGTAGGTCGTTTGCGGAGCGAACGCACGAGGAGATGCTGCGAACATATTCAGAGCCACCTGCCAAAATAGGGGACGCAGAAGCTCCTGATAGAAGAGGTTTGTGGATGACTGAAAAGAAATTGTTTTCGGTACCAGGCCAGCGGCCCTATGTTTACGTTACGACAACTATTTGATGTTTGTTGCATGCTGTTTCACTGCACTTGCGAAGTAGCATCGCCTAGTAGTAGGTTTGCAAGTTGCGAATCCAACACTGTTGTCAAGCATGTTTTATTGTTTCATTTGTTCTTATTGAATTATTTTTTAAAATTTGATGATACGAGTTTAATTTGACTTGTTATGAAACAATGATTTATTATTATCGATGATATCTCTCTTGATTTATTTGAAACATTCAGGATTTAGACCATGCGTCCCAACAAACCACCCGCCTGGTGAAACTAGGCGTACAGAAACCCCTCAATAACTTATTTAGTTGTTATCGTATAGCTAACTGATTCGTTTAAATCGGCAATTGATTAGTTTCAAAATGTAAGAAGGGAATTAACTCATGTTGTTCATTCCTGTGTGTCCAGGCACTGGGCTTATACGCTTTTATAACGTTGGAATTATTTGTCTACCTTTTTGTGATAAGGCCGTACTGCAGCCATCTAGAAACACCGGCATGTACGTTGTGCATTGGAAGCTGCTGATTGCAGATCGATTTTGAAGGATGTTTATAGTGATTGCTTCGTAAATATTTGTGCCCGCTGCCCAATACATATTTTGGATGTAAGCTTTTCGGAACCCCAGAATTACCACGGGCGTGTCGTCCTTCTTCAGGGTGTGTTAACAAGTTTTCAAAATGCCCCTCAAATGCTGCGTATTGGCGTAATATCGTGTACAACAAGTGTACTAAAAGTCAGCAGAAACACATATTCCAGTGTATTTTTTTGGACGTTTGTTAAACTTGCTGAAAATGATGTGGCTGTGATTAGACCTTCCGAATGACCTACGCCTGCAGGTCATGCTATACTAGCGGTTCTCAACCTTTTTTATCCCATGGACCATCTTTTTCAAAAGCTATCCAGTGGACCACTTGGCTATGCTTACACCTTAAGAACATAAGAAACTAAAAATGTACTTACATAATTTACTGGACTGTAAGTAAAGGGTGCTATTTTCAGGAACGTTTTGTCAAGAATTTATGAAACTCAATGTGGATCACTAAAATTCCAGAAAAAGTTCCACTGGGAGGCCCACCGGTGGCCCCCTTTAACTGAGATTTTGATGTTTAGTATTCCTTTGGTTTTCAGTAGGTTGTTGTTTTTTGCATTTTTCGGGGTGCTTTCGTTTTTTTTAGCTAGTATAGAGATCCACAACATACGGATTCACTATCATTTGTTAACTTTTTCTGAGTGTTGGCTAATGCCCCCTACGGTGGCCAGTGGGCCAACTTCAGCTACGTTTTTCCTCCCTTGGCTCAAACCTCCAGTTACGTTACTGGGTCCACCTGGACCACGTTGAAAATCATTGTGCTAGACCAGGGGGCTCCAAACGTTTTTGCCAGAGGGCCACATACGCTACTACACAAGTTGAAGGCGCCATTTTTAAAGAAGGCGCCGTCATTACCAACCTAAAACAATTGGCACAAAGGACTCTCTTAGTTTCAATGGTCAACAGCAGNATGTGTTTGCAAATGTAGTTACTGTTTTCGCTCTACTATCGAAGATAGCTTAGANTTTTATATCANTTATGAAAGCATAATAATCTTTTAGTTCGATAATGACAGTGTAAGAGTCATGGTGTACGCTATAATCAAAAACACGCGTTTTTTAATGCGTTTGAAACTGTAGAAGTATTGCTCTAGGTGTTCATCATTGCACCTGTACGTTTTTGCTTACAATTGCAGAAAATGCGTACTTGACGCGAAATTCATTTCCCGTAGTAAAATGCTTTGCGAGCAGATTCGACTGTTCTCGTTCTACCTTAATAAATTTAGTTCTACAAGCATTTGTAAAAGTGCCGCTGGATTTTTGGATTTTTACTCTATGCACATCAAAGCAAGATGTCGAAGCAAGGCAACAGCAGGGCAACAGCAGATCTCACTTACTAACACAATAAGTGAAATCGCTTTGACATAAATGACCTTTCGTTTATAAACTAATTGTTTGTAGTTTAAGGGTACATGCTGTTCCCTATGACCGTCTGACACAGTGCACATTGTTACATTTCTGACAAAATATAGACTAAATCATGTTTTTGAATAACGCACCAAACGCCGACAACGACGCGGTCCGCAGTTGCTTTGGGGGCAGTAAGAAGCGTCCGCTTTAACAAAAAGTTTGAGAACCATTGTGCTAGATGTTACTGTGATGGCCTTCTGAAAAACGTTGGATTTACTCGATATGACTTACCTGAGGGCACGCAACGTTTAGCTTAGCTGATATACCCTGTGTATGCTGTTCATTTCGGCATTTCTATGTCGTAATTCCGAAATACTCCAGGCCTAGAGTGGGAAACCAATTTCTTAACTCGGGCGGCATGAATTATAAAATATCTCTGGCAAGCTGTAAAATAATGAACTTCATCTTAAAATTCTACCTATGACCTTCATGACATTAACAAAAATAAGGAGAGAAGGTTATGACAATGAGCGAAAGGGATTTCTTTTGAAATTTTGTCTAAGTATCTGCTTATCATGAAATTTCGTTTTGATGCAATGTTGTGTTCTAAGCTGAGTAACAAAATTTCTGATGCGGGCCATTTAAAATATTTACGCTGGCCGTATTTGGCCTGCGGGCCGCAGGTACCCCACCTCTACCATAGAAAAATAGTAGTATGTTGTGATAAATTAATGCAATTGTAACGACAGTAATGACTCGACTGTCATCACTGACCAATTTCTCCCCAACTATATTGGAACACACGGCAGTACTGGTGGGCTCTGCACTACAGCGAAATACGTGCGATCGGATTCAAGTCGATAGTCTTCATTTGCACGATGTTAAGGCTTGTAGTAATACAAAGCTGTGCGCTATACTAAGCAAGTCTATCTGATGAATATCAACTTAAACAATAATCAGGAATTATCAGCTGAAATTATCGTACGTGTGGTCTGCTAAATCTGTACAACTCCCTTTTTGGCGCCGATTGGAAAGGGTTGCCGACCCCTGCTTTAAACACAAACGTTTTTTTAATGTTGCGAAAAAAGATCAAATTAGTCAAATACTAAGACTAAAGCACGCAAAATTTTATCAAGTTTCGATGGTTCTGGTTTGTGATGAAAAGTTTTGAAGCCTTGAATTTTTGCAATTTTGCTGCTGGATAGTCTTTAGCACAGGGGTCACCAACGTGGTGCCCGCGGACACCAGGTCGCCCGCAAGGACCAAGTAGGTCGCCTGCGGGCCTGTTCTAAAAATAACATCAGCATGATCAATGTCTGCACATTAACGAATACTAAAATAATTGAAAGTGGATTGAGCAAAATTTTATTTCAGAAGTGTGTATCAAACTAGTAGCCCTTCGCATTAATCGTTACACAAGAAGTAGCTCGCAGTTTCAAAAAGGTTGGTGACCCCTTATGGCAATTGTCCGAAAATTTTTAACACCTGTTTTAAAAAGTCTACCCTCGAACGACCTTGTGGGCGGCAATAGCTCAGTAGTAAAGTGTCCGCCTCCCAATTGGAAGGTTGGGTGTTCGATCCACATCCACTGAGTGAATTGCCGTAACGCTCCTTGGGCAAGAGCGTTCACCTCAACTGCCCCGGTAAGAAGCACAATTCAGGTTTCGGCCTGCCGCCACTTGCCGTCACCGAAATTAACAAAAAAACGGCCTCAGCGGGCGAATTAGGTGTCAACCGAAGTTTTTCATTGCACAATATTGGATGGTGATACGCTTACATGTACAGGAGTGCATACCTGTATGTATGCTGTATATATATCATCTTATGGTATCTATCGAAAGGAATCAGAACGTATGATGTTTAGCGGGTTTATATTTAGCCTATCTTCAGCTCTTATTCAAATACAGAATCTAACTACGTATGTCATACATAAAACGTATTAGTGGTACTAGCAATGACACAGACAAATGACACAGATAGCTAAAATGCACGATTTGGTTGTATTGATGAAATGAAAAACTTGCAGCAGATTTGCAGATTGCAAAATGCTCGTTTGCGATTTACTGCGCGTGTCCAAATGATGCACACGTTGTTTAAAACAGCAGCCACCGCTAAGAAGAAGAAACCGCTGCGACGGCCGAAGATTTCGGAGTTCGTAGTGACGGCTAAAGAAGTTCCTCTACCCAGGTTTAACATGCGGCGGTACCCACAAAAGTTTAACTACGACGACTTGCCGGAAATTCGCCGTCAGGTATGAAATACGCATTTTCTCTATGTTTGGCCTGAAACTCCGGTGTTCCCCCCAGAACCGTTTTCAACAGGCAGTCTTTACGTTTGTGCAGTTCGGCTTGATATCGAAAATTTGGTCAAATCTCCACTGATTTAAGTGTTTCATACTGTATTTCAATTTGGTGGACTTGGTGCTTTGTTGGGGGGCTAATCCCACCAAATACCCTGTGGCGACGGGACTGGTTCCCCGGTAAGGCAACTTGCGGAACAGGATTCGAAGAAACTCAAAAGAAAACGTTTTATGTGTGTGGCTGAACCTCTGCGAGAGATAATCTCTTTGAAAAAATTCGAAAGTGAATCCGGCCAAGGGTTAGCGTCACGGAGTTGCCGAGTTATCAGTAAACAGCACTTGGCATCCCCAACAGAGTCCCACTGGGAGGCGTGACCAATGCGTTAGGCCAGGTTCAGCTGCAGGGGTTGCCAAGTTGGGATATATTCCCTGCCTTCCTATCGGTTCCCCATATCTAGACTGATTACCTTGCATGGATGAAGAGCTCAGTCTGACCTTTTGAAGAAGATGCAACGTTAGCTTTTTTATAGTGTAGGATTGGGTGTTAAGCAATGTTGAGCTTGAAACTTGAAAGCAACAATTCGAATCATAAAAAAATGAACAAATTGATTGCAACTGCTTTTATTAACCTTCCTCATGGCATCCTCCGTTTGGTTTGCTGAGGCGTCCCTGGTGATAAAACAATCACTGATTTATAAATCGCAAATTTGATTCCACGTAAATAGCACTGCTGAGACGATAAATTGTATATAATCAAAACGTCATCGCGATAAGATTCAACCCAGCACCAAAAACAGACTTCCATATCATCACAGTCAAACGAACCGTGCGATGCTGTCGATAATTTTCTAAAAATGAAGTGTCTTTTCGGAACGGAAGCGATCGCGAGTTTCGAAGTTGCTTGCAGCTCATACTGAATGTTTGACTTCACTTGCAGACAGCACTTATTCTGGATGATTACTACAACGCTCTGAAAACGGTGGCTGCGGAGAACGCAAAGACGATTTATAAACAGATGGAGGTACGTTTTTACTAAAAGCTTTCATTTCATTGACCTTGAACTTTGTGCCGTTGGTGCTCTTCAGATGATGCAGATTCCTAAAACAATCAGTTGACGTTTGCGCAAGATTTAACGCTCGGTACGTTTCTTGTAACATTGACATTTGTTTTTGTAAAGGTGAGACAGATGCGACCTCCAATGCGTAATTATTTCAAGACCGCTTATCAAGCATACTTCGGAGATTTCGAACCGTTCGTCGTGTCGCCCTGGGTGCCGCGGCAACCGCCGTCCGCATGGATACCATACCCGCCACTTGCCAGAAGTCAGCAGAAGGACGTCTGGACTCGACGGCCTTTGTACTAGCTCGCCCGCGCATGTAGTTCAGCGACGCAACCTTGGTGCCATGATATGATTATGCGAGGCACGAAAACTGATTGAAAGCGGCCGCTTCTCGCAGTCACAACCTTGTCGTTCGCACGAATCGTGTCGGAATGAGGTGTGTGTTCAGCCAATAAAGCAATCGAATGTCCTCGTCTTGAAAGTTTGATGCTTGTCTCCTACTTCGAAATAATATTTTGGTTATTCAAAGCACAGCCGCAGCTAATTATTTATTATGATAGAGGACAACAAAAGAAAGGCGTACCGCTGTGATCAAAGAACAAACAGATTTTTCTTTGCAGTTGTAACGTCAATCCCAGTCAGTTTTTTTTTTTCTGCTACACTGCACCGAAACAACACAGGATCATGGACGGAACAGATGGATTCGTCAAAGACTTTAGATTCAGTGGTTGGGGGGTCCGATATACTGTCACCACTTGGGGGTCCGATATACTGTCACCGCGTACCACCTTGTTCCAAGAAAACTCCATCAACCAAATTTCATTCGATCAAAAGTTTAGAAAATTAGGCTTGGCACAAAAGCAACATGTACAAAATAGCGGTGAGAAATATAATGGCCAAAACCAATAGAAAAAGTGCACAGAAATGCAAGAATTTATAAACAGAACCCGATAATAAAAAGGAAAAGCTTTAATACAGTTTTTGTGAAGAACAACAGAAGGTAGACCTACTCGCGTATCACAGTGAGGGTACCACTGCCTTAGGAAGGCCATCAAGATCGCTGATTAAGTGAATATATGTTCACTCGAACTTTGTACGATGCCCAACAAGACCAAATAAGGTGGATTTTCGATAGTATATAGCAAACCAACAGAAGATGAAAACCTGTTTTGTGTGTCTTAGAAAATCTGCCTGGGATTTTTGTTGTTTGGTACATTTTAAATTTGAACAATGCCTTTCGTTTTGTTTTTTTTCATTATTTGATCCACGCACGCAATTAGCGCTACGTTGAAGGCTGAATTGCTCCTCTTGCTGGTGTGGTTGAGGTGAACGTTCGTACCCAGTGGAACGTCACGGACATGGGCGTCGGAAGGGGGGGCAGGGGGGCCTTGGCGCCCTCCTCGATTTTGAAAATTTCAACAAAAAAGGTTGTTTTCTTAGTTTCGAGAGGGAAAAACCAAATTTCACCACTTTTGGGCCCCGCTGCAAAAATTTTGAAAACATCCCCTGGTGCCCCCCCCCCTGGAAAAAATCTATCCGACGCCCATGGTCACGGAGATTCACCAAGTCGACCTTTCCACTGAGAAGTGGACACTGTTCAATTTAGCTTTTTGCCACTCATTGCCCCTGATATGGAAGAGGCATGGCCCGTACGCCCCTTGGCTTTGTCTGGGATTTGAAGTGGCTGACATTGGTCTGCAGTGAGTCCAACTCAGCACGGGAGTTCTTTCAAGTCTAGATGTTCACACTATTCCCCTGTGTCAGTAAGCGCTACCCTCCTTCCTTGCGTGTTGTTAACAACACATCAACAGTCTCGAGAGTTTTGCATGGAAGACTAATTTTGCTAAAAGTTTTAAAAATTGCGAAGCAGCGTCAAAGTTTTGATAATGTGACCTGCATTTCTTCATCGTTTATAGTTCTTGCTCTGAAACCATGCAAAGCTGGTCCTTGGGGTTACTGCCGGACATAGATCATACTTCTTTAAGTGTTTGTTAAAGGCGATGAAAAAGTACCCGAGTGTACAACGCAAATGAAAAAATAAAGCTATGTTTTCAATAAAAGAACGTTTTTTACCTCAAGCACAGTTTACCCAATTATTCAAAGAAAATAGGCATGTTTTTAGGGTTAGGCTTTTACGTCAAAATCATGTGACAGTCACATTACTAAATCGTATCGTGTTCTTCGTTTGTGTTGTCGTTGAAGTTATCAAATACTCTCAAACCAGCCTTGCTGGATTCTCGTGCATGTTGCATTTGCTGCGTTAAAACTGCAAAACACGAGACATGCTGTACATCAGTGGTTCACCTGGGTTCGCTTGAATCCCAGGGTTTCGGTGAATTAGTCTCAGGAGTTCGATCGTAAGTCAACATACCGTGTTTGTGTTCGTTCTATTCACCACAGAGTGAATCAGGCTTAACCGAGTCAGCTCTGGCTCCATTAGTGGCTTGCAAGGGTGGCGCCTAGAAACAAACCGCACAACATACTGTCCCGGAGGCTTATTTACAAAATGTAACCGTGTTCGAAAAAGAAGTAGTTTTCAGGTAAATCTAAACCTAACCCTAATTGTAACCTAATGCTAACCCCTAAACCTATCCCCTGAACCTAAAGTTTGGAAAAAGAGTGATACAGTACCATGAATTGAAACGTGCAACCACAACTGCCTAAACGAAAGTAGCAGAAGTGAGAGTCGAACCGAAAACCTTCACCATATCAAACCTCAGACATTCCCTTAGGCTATAAAGTCGGCGGCAATTGATTGTCAAACTGAACGTTTTATGGCAGTCGCATCTGTAGAAACAAGTTGTTTTTCGAATACGGTTACATTTTGTAAATATGCGTCCCGGAGTTTCCCAAACAGCGACGTCCTAATGGGCATATATGGTCTGGCGGTTTCAGATGATGAAACCACAAACTTTTTGCTCAACGCATGCCTCGAAGTCCAATTCGGAGTGGAATAAAAAATCTCCATTCAAACAACAGAAGATGACCACAGAATTATGTTTTTGTGCACGTGTGAAACTCGTGCAAACTTGATTAACTCTGTATTTCTTTATTATACATTTAGCTTTTATATGTTGATTGTATTCATACAAATAAATTTTATACTGATTAATTTTATATACATGTTGAAAAAAATTTAATACGATTATTGCTATTATAAAGGGTTTTTGTCCCTTTGTTTTGTTTTCTTTTTCTGCATGGCCTGGTTCTGTTAAGAAAAGTACCGCTGTATCTTCTGGTAGAACTACATGTTTTATTTTCCGTAAATACAGTCAAGCCATGTTTTATGGATATTGTCCTTTGAACACTAGAGATTTTGCGTGCAATTGATGCTTGTTTCATTTGTAGCCCAATACAATATGTACCTACTGGACGTTTTCATCAAGTTACATTTTTCCAATTATGAAGGGTTCGGTGAATGAAACGTGCATAGTTCAGTGCCTCCAATCAAGTTAAAAACCACTGCTGTTCATACATAGTCAAATTCAATTATTCATTGTATATTATTTCAAATTTTGCAAATGTGCTATGCTATTCGTAGTGAACAATCAGCCACTGTGCCTTCAGCAGTGACGTAAAACCTCTGCGATGCTCTAAACCAGGGGTGCACAACTTTTTCGGTATTACCGGCGGCATTGCGTTTATTTTTATGAATTGTGGCCGCCAGTGACTTTAAGATACTTTCATTATTTTGCATTGCTTCTGTTCTGCTTCCGCACACTGAGCCTAGCCTGCTTCCACACGTCTGTTTGGCAGTCTTTATACTAAATATCCTCTTACAGTAGACAAAGAGCTTTATTAAGGCACGGCCGCATAAATTTTGATCGAAGATCGCAGGTTGTGCACCCCTGTGTTGTACAGTATACGACAGATTGGTTCGCAGTGCAGGTGCACGCAATTTTCATTTCGACATCAATCTGGCAGCTCCACTCGTAAGCTGAGTGGACATCGTGTGTCAAAGGCTGTAAAACGCTATAATTGTTAGTACGCCATATGCTGCTCGGGGTTAAGCAAACACAAATACTCGAGTCTTACCGTAACGATGGAAGTCGTACCGGCCTCTGCAACGTGTTGTCAAACAATCGTCAAACGCCAAACATGTTGCCGCAATATTTCATGCGTTGCTAGGAGCTTCAAATGGATGTTTCCGTCGCCACCAATGCCTACGCTTTATTGTTTTCGTTTTTTTCTACGCCAATTCTGATGCTACGAACAAAACAAACAAACAAACTAATCAACGCAACGTTGCTCCCTGCTTACGGTTTATCGGTTTAGGCCGTAACAGAGGGATTCGAACACGAAAGACTATGCAACGGTAGCAGCATTCAAAGCATCTCCACAGCATGCGATTGGCGAGTGGAGCAACAGCAGGCAAAATACCGTATATACTTGTGCATAAGTAGTTTTTGGGAGACGATTTTAAGGTAATATTTTTGGGGTCGACTTATAATGTTTGTGGAGATGTTGCTGAAGAGTGGTATACAATGTGAATGTGAAAAGAAAACTCCGTTTCTATACATGTTATATACGGTAGGTATAAGCCTGCGCTGTGTACACAAATAAAAAAGGTACAACGATTGCTGTTTCCTACAGTGACTGTGCCTGGAATCTACAGTCGACTTGTACACAGGTAATACGTAAAATGACGCAAATTTTTATCTTAAAATACACATCGACTTATACATAAGATCGACATATACACAAGTATCTACGGTAAGAAAAAACACCAAACCTGCATAAAGGGAGCTCTATAATATCGTTTATCAGCGCGACAGTTTCAAAGCTCCCAATGTGTCATGAGAACAATTCGGGCCAATTGATTTTCGAAGTGTTTACGGTTACGCACAGCAAGCGATGTACCAAGTGGTGCAAAGTAACATGACTGCAATGTAGATAGTTGGTAATTTTTCAAATTGAGAATTTCACAAAAAACGAAAATGTAAGAGTCGATATTTGGAGCTATATCGAACATCAAGGGAATGCTGCTCGGGCTTCATATAATGATGGACGGCATTCCACGACTGTACCTGTGGGTGTTCGCGGCAATTCGTTCGGTGTTAGGACGAAATGCGTGCATGTTGTGTACAATTCTCTCCTGCGACTGACTCAGATCAGAATGTCATACTCATAAGTTAAGATTTGTCTGCAAGAAACATGCCTCATTTGCTGAAAATTAAAAACTTATTGTCAAACCGATGTTATTCACAGAACGAAAATTCCTCTTTGAATCTACTCACGAATTTTATGCTGTCTTTCAGTTTTTCTCTCTTTAAACTATCGAAATATATTCGTAAAGAAACTTTGGTGTTAAAAAATCAAGGTCCATATTTTAATTTAATACAAGCAAAGTCATGTAGCTTACTTCGTCCATAAGGTTTTTCACGTTAAATAAAATGAAGGATTACACTACGTAATTCCACGAAGTCTAACTTTATCTAATTTAGANAGNTGCAGGCAAACATATTACATTTTTGAAGTGAATTAACCTCTGATTTTCCTTGTGGAGATTATTGGTTGAATCAAATGAGTATTTCTAGTGACACATCTTTTCGCTGATTTAGCTTGCAAGATGAAAAGTAACAAATATCTTTCGTTGCAAGAATTTTAGGCAGGGTGGCACCAACTACTCCTAAAATAACCAACCGACAGTTCCAAACCCCAAGCATATAGCACCGCAACAATTCTGTAATATCTTTGAATACTTTCTTTTCCAGAATCCGACGACCATTTTTGGATTTGGGACATTTGTATGAACAAAGAGAGTTTCTTTGTGATTTTGGAGGTTCACATGTTGTTGCCAAAACCCTAACAATCGGAAAGAATACTTTTAAGTATCTGTCGACCGCTTTGTCAAAGTGCAGAAGGGGAAATCGTGGATGGATTAACTCTCTTGTTTCTCTTGTATAGAAAATTAGGCAGGTGCTAAAAATTTCAAAGCTTGGAAGCCAGAGTGATTTTCGGCAGAATTTCTCGTTTCAAGCCAGGCGAGAACTGAGTGGTTTGGTTTCAATAAATTATACATAGCGTCTTGTCGTCCGAAGCTACAGATTGTTACATGAACATGGGAAGAATTATTAGTTGTCTTTTCAACAACAAGTTTCGAGGAAAACATCTTGGTTCTAATACTAACGACTGTTTTCTACGCAGAGCGGACACATCAGTAAGATAAATGACTGTCTTGCGGATTATAACACCACGTGCCAGATGGTCTAAGGGTGAGCGATGTTGGGAAAGAAAAACCCATTAATTTTACATTTCCGTGAAGTCCCCAGAAAAGACATTTTTAATGGGATGAACTGTGATGATCCGTGACACGTGACGCAACAAGCAAGATCGATACATTTTATAATGTCTTGTCAACAAAGTGAGTATAAATTTGAGCAGAAACCGTTGCCATCAGGCTCAGTGTAAAAAGTGGTGAGGGAGTCATGGGTGATCGACAAGAATCGCTTTCAGGAATGTGCAAGTCAACTAATAAAAAAATTGCCCTTCGTGATTTGACGTTAGTTCTCAAACAAAGTTTTAACTTGAGACCACCGATTGGAGTGAAGGGAGAAGGACTAAAAAATTTTGCTGTTGTTGAAGACGAAAGCTTTTGTTCATTTTGTTTCGAAATGATTAAAAAACGTTCCTCATTACTGAGTCATAAGCAAATACATTGGCTCATTGCAAACTGATAGAAAAATTTAATCCAAAAATTCAATCTGAAGCCTTTCACGGTGTTTCATTATTATTATTATTTTGACCAGAAGCTTTGACAAAACTTTCGGAAAATATATTTAAACCAAACGCATTTAAAACTATGTTGTCAGGTAGAATGCATAGATGCTAAAGATAGGTTACATTCAAAGATACTGAGATAGATTTGTGAAATCAGAGATNTTGCGTTTTATAGGTNTTTGCTTTTATAACCTGCTGCATTGAATTCAGTTGAACTGAAAAAAAGACGTGAACTTGAAATTGGTATATACCTTATCGCTGTACGACAGCCAGGAAGTTTAGCATAATTTTGCAGGATCCTATAACCCAGAAGCAAACATTTTACAACAGTCCATCAATTTATTTGATTTATTTTAAAATGTTGCTAATGTGGAAACTAATACATGGTGGTTGAACATGCTGCCCATGGTCAGAGGCTATCAAAAACAAAATGAATAAATATATATAAGACACGTTTTTTTACCAACATATGGATCGGTTTTCACATTATTGTATAGCCGAAGGCTGGTTAAAATGTAAGGCGAACAATCAGGTTTCTTTGCAGTTTGGCCATAAACGCTTTGCGAAAAATAATAATTTTGAACCAAGTTTTTCAAAAAGCTATTATTGATCGTCGTGCTCAGTGAATTATTTCAGCTGTCGGACATCGCGCATTAGGTTCCAGGGCTCTGCATGTTTTTCTGCAAGACTATATCCTGTATCACGTTCTCGTTCGGACAGCGTTGTGAGCAGCAATGGCAAAAGTTACACAGGAGACATTTAGGCTCTAGCCTTCAGGTCGCAACCTGTGGTCAAGGAAAAGCAGATGGGACAACATGAGAATAAATGAGCAGAGGATCTCACGCAGAAGTGAAACAGATGTCGGTAACTTTGTCGTTGATGGTAGCACAACAACCACACACTGGAATGTCGTTTTAGCGAGTTGTTCTTGATTTTTTGACACTTTGGTGTAAACGTTTTGTAGTGAACATACTCTACAACAAATGCTCTTACGCATTTATACTCTAAACAAGGAGGTTAAATGATGGTACGCTGGTCAAATAAAGCTCGATCCCTTTAGAAATCTGGCATTGGATGGTCAAAGAAATTTAAGTAAAAAAGTTTGCACACTTTGTTCTACAGTCAACTTGGAGTTTCAAAGATTTTACAAATTAGTTCAAGAAAATGCGTTTGTTAATTGTTGCTACAGCAATTTGTGTTGTTCTGGTGCATCCAGCACGGTCTTCACCAACGGAAGAGAAACCTTCAGAGAATAAAAGGTGGCTGTCAGGGTACGAGTCAATACTGTTTTTAGCAAGGCCGCATGAAGCGGCGAGGGACTGGTTTGGTTACACATGTGTATAATCATTTTTTTTCGATTCAAAGTTTTGGTTGGTTACGACAAAGATTTTAGTGGAATTAAAAGCTTGGGGTTAATGTTCATCTGTCGTGTAAGTCACTGTAGCAATTTCCTTTTACAAGCAGATTGAAAGCATAAAGCACCTTTTAATGTCTCTGGGACCAGTAACGCTACCCATGGACTTTGAGAGAAATTTTACCCGAGGAAACGAAGACCGATACCGGGCCCCCAAGCTTCTGGATTCCTTGTTAAAACTTGTAGGATTGTGTAGCTTGTTTCTCTAGTAATTAGAATAGAGGTTAAAGAGCTACCATGCCAAGATTTAGAAATATATTGATTGTGACTCAGGAAACTAGTTTATACACTAGTAACTTTGGACTTGATTACAGAAAAACTTAGCGTGCGTATTTTCATCCTCCCAGTGCCTCGGTACGAAGTACTTATCGTAGGCCCTCACGCTACCCTTGATATAGAAATAAAGATCTTAAACTGCGTTACTTTATACTGAAATCACCTGTACAAACATTGTTTCTTCATTCACAGCCTCCTATCTGACAAAGAGGATCACGCAGATGGGATCGTCACTCCACAGAAGCGATATTCGCAAGGTTATCTTTCTAGCTGGAGAGGAAAGTATTTGGACAATGCAGCCAAAAAGCAACTTTTGGCTATGTTTCTGAGCAGAAGGTTAGTCTACCTGTACTGGCATAGCCACGATTTTTAATTGGTCGGGTTGAAGGAGGAAGTTTGGGTTGAAATGAGGTACCACTCTCAAAGTAAATGTTGTGAAGCATTATTGCCGCAGCAACAACGCAAACAAACTTCACAGTAACGTATTTAGACCAAGCATTTTCTTCTATGGTGGGGGCAATCAACATCAGGGGGATGAAATACGGTAAGTCGCTTGGGCAGTGTTTGATTTTCAAGATTTCGCAATTTTTCAACACAAACGATAAAAAAACGGCCCTCGACTGTTTGCTGAACCCGAAACCTGCTTTAATCCTTTGTGATGGTAAATGTTTCGAACGAGGTAAACACCGCCAGTAGCCCCTGTCTACGCTTCTGTATCATTTGCAAGAACCTGACTACTGAGGGTTTTGACTTCGGCTATCTGCAAATAGACCACGACTAAGGCAATCACGTACTCTAACCCTGCAGCTCTCATCTGCATCTGTTTGTTTCGATCGGAGCGAAACCAACATAACCTGCATTGTGCGACTATACTTTCGATCAATTACTGTTTCTCACATCTCAGGCTTTTTGGGATTCGGTCTGTTTCTGACTCCACGAGCCTGGTTACCACGTGTTTCTCATATCAGTGCTCACGCTTAACGTGGATCTTTTTTCTTTTCAACAAGGGCATCACAAGCAAGCAAAAGATCAGGCAGCTCCGCAGACGAGACAGGTACACCTCCACCAGCCGCTCAGGATCTGTCGGCCTACGTGATCCTGGCTGGAAGAATTGACGACGACATTCTTGCTGCAGCTATTCGCGAAGCTGGCCTGGATTGAATCATAGATTCCCCACAACTTATAAAACTGGAGGTTGTTACTCTATCTCATCATTTCGCTTGACTTACACCACTTTCTTTCGATTTTTGTGCTTGCAGGGAATGAACTAAGTCAAAAAATATATTGTACATCAAATACAGAAGCGTCTGCGAGCGAAAAATTTTCGACGTTTGTCGCACTGAACCTTCGTTTATCTTGCAGGCTCTTTGTACTTACTGTGCATTGTATTTGCTCCAGGAATGCACTGTAAATAAAAGCGGGAAATTGCTGATGTATTGTCATGGTTGCAGTGAATCGGAGAGGTTTTAGTGTCACTTCTAACTGTGGCAATATTTTCCGACTGACTGAACATCATATTCTCTCATCAGCTATTTTTGCAACTGTGTCGACTATCCCAAGAAAACAAATTTCATAAGGTGTTTACGACAGTGAAACAAGTTTTTCCGAGTTTAAACCGTAAGTTAGTAGTTTTTCAAAGCACATCGCTTCCGTTAGCCTTTACAAACACAGTTAAATGAAGTTTAGTTGCATATTTGGACAAGCCTGTCTTTATACCTGAATATCTCGTTCTAATTTGCAAGTAGCACCACACACATTTGATGAATGCAACAGCGGATAATAACGCGTTTGAAGCAAAACCAACTGACGTAGGCTCTGGCCAATCGGCGTCAGTGTGCGCCGAAATGCAATGATTGCATCTCTTCTGAAACCTTTGGGAAACAGGCGTGATGCATTGCGTGAAAGCATGAGGTCATCGCTAAAATATAATCAAATTTCACTTTAACACCGCGGCACTGTAACGTACTTGGTTGCCTCAAAGCGCAAGAAAGCAAACAATAGCACAACCACTACTACATCATGCTACATATTGCGATACACTCAATATACTGAAAAAGCGGGACACATCGCCAAGTAGGCAAAAAGAATACAGATTGCCAGCGACTGATTACCTCGAGCTAGACAATGATCAAGCTTACGTCAGCGGGAACTCTTTGAGCAGTTACCATCTTCAATAAAATTTTCGTTCGCCCACCCTCTAATAACTCACTGGTCTGGGGACTTAGAACTATTTTAAAACTCTCGGAGGCTTGCTGTGCCCCATTTGAGATTGTCCAACATACGTGCGGCGGTGCGAACACGAACAAGAGTAAATTTGCCAGCGCTGATACATAATAATCAAAGAAAAGCTTAATGCTGCGTGAGCGCGCTGCACAAGCCGGTGTCGGAACGAGAAGGCAGCCACGCAACTGTGGCTCGCGACGCGTAACGACCCAGGAAGCGAAAAAATCTAAAGGACAGCCACGGAAGCTGATAAGGAGGAATACACGAACAACCAGACGCAGTAGCGAACGTCTTCGCCTGCGATTGTCGGAAAACTCGCCGCGGATACAATTCAGCCCAGGCCTCAGCATGGGCGTCGGAAGGGGGTTCTTGGCCGCCCTGGATTTTGAAATTCTCAGCAAAGGGTTGTTTTCCTAGTTTCGAGTGGGAAAAATCAAATTCCACCACTTTTTCCCCCCTTGGAATAAATTCTTCCAACGCCCATGGACCTCAGCAGTGGCACACCTGACTCGCGTCTGATACGCGATAAAATACTTCGCTTGGCGAAAAGAAAGCGCGTTTTTTTTGTTACGTTTGCTGCAACTTGGTGCGATAGAACTCGTGGTCGTGCAACGCCGCCACCAGGCCGCCTTTGTTCTTCGGCGAGTTCCCGGACGAGTAGTCGATCCGTTCTCCTGCGCGCGTGGTCATCTTGCCGCCGGCGTGGTCGAGCAGAGCGTTGCCGGCGCAGATGTCCCACTTCTTGATCAGCGTGGTGTGAAGGTACGCCGACGCCTTCCCGTTGAACAGCGCGAGGCTCTTGTATCCTGCACGGAAAACAGCGCAACGGGTGTGGTCTCTTTATCGTGTGCAGTGGCGACGGTCGTGAGAACTGACAGCGAAAGCGAATTCTCAGAACGCGACAAACGCATCGTAAGCCGGCTACGATGTCGGGCGGATCGATACGCGTAATGTTCCAACAAAATCATCAGACTTGTCCACGGGAAACTTTTTTCTGTCCAATCGATTCTCATCCCATGTCAACTTGAGACTGTCCAAGTCACGTGTGGGTAAATAGCGGCCCGTGGCCCGCCGCGGCGTCTTCAGTGGCCCGCGGAAGCATTTAGGAAATCTTCTAATCTGAAGTTACCCCAACTTATCACAGTAAATGTCAGCACTGATCCTAATTTGAACAGAGACTTGCTACTATTTCCAATGGAAGGTTCGGCCATCCGTCAAACACTGCTTTCTCAAAGTGGCTCCCGAGCCAAATTAATTGCCCACCCCTGGTCTAAGTACATTGTATCATGTGCATGTCTAACCTCTACAGAGCCGCGGCTCACACACTCCAAAGCTTCCAATTAGGAGTGCCAATAAAAATTAGGTGACTCTTTTTTTTATTGTCACCTGAAAAAGAGACCAACAATCTATTTTTTGGGCCTCGCACCATCACGCTATGGCACTGAACCTCTACGTGAAACCTTTACTGAACTGTGACCGTATAATAATAGTATTCAACTTCAGACAATTCTTGCTACGCGAAGGAAAATTAATAATAATGAGACATGGGACAGAAGTCAAGTCTACTGTCCATGCAAGCTTGCAAATCACCAGCCACAGCAAACCCGCGGAAAAAATAGACCCAATTCGGTTCTTAGCATCCAACAAAACTGTTGCAGTAAGGTTGCTGGGATTGGCAAAGAGCACAGAAAACATAATAGAAAAGTCGTTTCCATTAAAATGGTGTAGAACAGATTGGAGGGCGCCGCTTCATTTTGAACCTTGCAGCTCCTAAAATTTTGATTCCGGTCTCACACGCATTTGCTCATGTTTCTAAGCTAACCTGACCTCAGAAAGAGACAGAACGATACAGCAACGGGTTCCGCGGGTGTTTTCGCCATAGCAATGGCGACGATGCGCTACAGGACAATGAAATTCGTTTCCGAACGTTTGTGCATAACATCAGCTCGCTTTCAAGCAGCGCCCAAACGAGGCAGAACAAACGCAGCTTTGACATCGTTTGCGCGCTCCTTTGCACGACGTCAGAAACGAACAACCTTCACTGATAAACACAATGCTAGTAAACAATGAAAATGCTACCTACATGAATACCTTCTTTAATCGTCAGCTTGTTTTTTTCTGATCGATCAACGCAATGGCCAAACGAAACGCAAGAAGTTCGATGTGAGCCGACAGCTCCAGCACACGGAAGAATGGAGCATTATTATTATCACGAGACTGAAACAGTAATTGGCAACAACTCTGTAACAAAGGCTCACCGGCGCCACCAGCTGGTATGACTTTAACATCCTTGCCAAACGCCTTGTGGATTGTTTTGTTGGCGTCGCCCGTATGGGAGCGCGACATGATGATGGAATACTTCGGTGCGCTGCTCGAATGGTCAACAACGTTTGAACCGTGACCAACCCAAGTCCAATCTGCGAAAGATGGAAAAGGTTTAAAAATGCGTTCGCGTCGATTCTAGCACGTTCATCATTTGAAAAAGGGTTAAGCACGTGGTCAAAAAAACTTTTCGATGGGTTATGCCCATAGGTGAACTGCCATTCTCTTAAGAAAAGTGTCATGTCTTCAAATGAACATTGCTTCAAAAAGTTCATTTATTTNTCGGTTGTAGTTTACAAACATACAACGAACATGTGCAAACAAAATCTGATTNTTTATATTGTCAAAGCANCGCCTGATATCAGAACAAACTGAAGAAATATACAGCCACAAATATTCTCCAACCACCGTTGTAAGGTAATTACTAATAAGAGAAATTGCTAACATTGAAGTTCTGCCTTGACAATTTATTATCATCTTTATTCACCCAACCCTTGTGTTAAGATAGGTGCATCTCTTTGATCTGGGAATCCTACACGACCTTCGAGAGATAGAACACTTCAGTAGTATATGGGCTCTGCCAAATATCGTTGTCTTCGCAATTTTTGCAGGTGTACTACTGCTGGGCACTGATGCCTTGTTTTATACAAGCTTCCTGCTATTTTGCAACATGCACATTATTTTATAAATAAATTTATTTAGTTTTCACCTTTCGAAACACAACTTCAGCAATTTATAAAAAAAGCACATGCTCCGAAACACGACCTACATCGACAGAAAAGGTCAGAGGTCAGCATAAGCGAAGGTGGTAGGCATCTTAGGGCAGAATTATCCAGTAATGTTGAATGGTAATTGCAAAACTGCACATACAGTACAAACAAAATATGACACACGAACGGCTTTGTCTGCTACAGTTGCTATCTAGCCGCGCTACGAATTTTTTGTCTGCCTCGAGCAGGCAAGCTAACTGTGCACAACGAAGTGATTCAGCCACCTCTCAGTGCGGCGTCGCTGCAAAAAAATACAACTTACAGGTCTTCTTTTCGAAGGGTTTGTGGATGACTCCGATGGTAGGGTAACCCTTGACTGCCACGCACACCATCGTGGTCACATACTCCAAAAGCTCCTCTGAAAAAGATTCAAAGTCTGTTCAAGGACGTCTTGCAAAAATTTTGGTCATGGCCCATCTCAGTCAATTTCATGCTTGCGCTCAATAAGACAACACGAGCCTCAAAACCACCTCCAGGCGAAATAGGTTGGGAGCATTCAAACCAGCACAACTTTCGAGTTGCACTTGTAGGCAGAAAGTTACGCGTCGGTATCCGATGCTAATTTTCGTCTGAAACATATTCGCTCGTGCAATTCACGAGAACCCATGGTTGCCCAATAGAGCAACACGACGCTAATCACAAGATGTGTATGCATACGACTGAGCAACCCACCCGTTAGGTGAAGATGGTCGATTCATACACGCGAAGTTGGCAGGTAGCAAGTATAATGTCATGTTGTTCGAGCATTTCACGAAACACCCACGCACCATCTCCACCGTAGTGGTTTGGTTCATCACGCAAAAATTTCAGCGATGTCCGGCAGTTTTACTAACAGTGTGAACAAAAACCAAATCAGAGAGCCTAAAGTTGAACACTGAAAGAGCACTGCAAGACAACGCCTACAACGATCGCCACACATCTCCCAAACCTTTAAATTATTTTGTCCGGTAGCTGCAGCGAAACATGTGTCACGACAAAATTCTAAACTTAAACGCAACCGGCTACAATGGGTCAAACACGCGTCACTGAAGCTGGTAGGTTGTGTTCAATTCCTGGTTGAGTACACAAGACGTCATTGTTGCCGATGAACCTTACTTGAACTGCATAAAGGCACAGTGATCGGCAACATGTCTATAAATTTTGTTAAATTTCAACAGTAATGTTTTGTTTTCAATAATTTTTCAAAAATAAAAAGTCTAAAACTAAAACAAGAACCAGTTCACAGGTTTAACTATGCAACCACTCAAAAAATTCGTATTCGGGTGCCTGCGTCAGTCAAGTTGCGAGTGTCAAGGGCAGCAGGATACATTCGTGCGAAATGTCTCTCCCTAACCGGAGACAAAGTGATTTTGATGTGCAAAAAAAGAGCATTAAAATTCATCTCCTGTATTTGACTTGTCAACATTTTCAACGGATTCAGCGATTTTTGACAAACTGAGCGCCGACACACGCGTGCGACTTGACGTTGTCCCAATGATGCCAAAAGTTCGTCATGCTCTGAAATCGAAGTTACATTTGTCGATCGATTAAAGGGAAATGATTCTACCTGTGTACTCTTGCGTGGCGTCGAGCGGATCCACCCACACCAATACGTCAGACGGATCTACTGAGACGAAGGGATCTTTTATCAGCCTGTCCACTTCAGTATTGCTGATCGGTGCAGGATTAATATATTCATCAGAAGCGCGACTGGAATCTTTTTCTTCGGACACGATCTGTTAAAAGTACGCCGGTCATAAAGACGAGCAGCCTATTGCATTTACGATGAGCAATCGTTTTGTGTATGCAACTCGCCAACAAAATAAAACCAAAATAAAGTGCGAGACTATTATTACGGTTTACGGCGAAAAACGCATTTCGATTACATGAAAGTCGCTTTTTTCCGACCAAAAACATGTAGGTTATAGCAGACAACAGACGAAATATGTTTGCTAACAAAAAACAAACCAATTTAACAATTGACGAGACCTAGAAGACGAAACAACTAAAGTTGCTTTGCTGTTCAGGCTTCGTATCTTGGATAAAATATCGTTTGGAAGGAGTTGAATCAAAATACAGTGAAGTCCGCTGCAGGTAGACTATCTATAATGAAACAAGCAGCAATACACAAATACGTGGCTCGCCAATGGCACGGCGCAATCGTGCATGACTACTGACTAGCGCTAGTACTGGTAATACAGCAGTAGCACTTAACAAAATTGGCACAACAGCTACACGGCACATATCGCTAGGTTTCGTACTGTCACATATTTAAATGAGCGTTTCAATGATTCGGTGATTGCACGATGCGATAACAGATCGCCCCTCGTCAAAGGATCGTTGGCCCCTTCATTGGTTCTTCCTTTGCTCAACGTGCCCAACTTCTTTGACTCCATCACTTGCCGAACCTGCGTTGAAACAAAAGCAAAATTTTGAGTGGTTATAATTAACGTAGCTGCAGTACATCCTGTTAAAATTAATTCTCATCATCTGGTTGCTCATAGATTAAAGTATTCACTGTCAGAAACAAACCTACTTCATGGTAATAAACATTTCTTTGAAATAGTACCATCTGCAACGGCTTCCCGAACCACACCTTTGCATATGGCTATACAAAAGAGTTATAATATCGCTGGGCGACTTACGATAAAAAATCGCCAACAATTAAAACAATTAGTTGAAGATTTTCTTTTTGTTGAAGTTTAGTTGAAGATTTTTTGAAAAACAATTAGTTGAAGTTTGAAAAACAATTAGTTGAAGATTTTCGATTTTCTTATTGTAATTAGAATACAGCAGCAAAAATGACTTTTGACCTGGTTTCACCCAGGTCACCAGACTTAAGACCAGGTCACAGAGCTAAGTGTTCAGTACTTTTTTGTGCCATAATAATGCAGTGGATCAAAACGGTAAAGATTTGATTTGCTTTTATAGCTACAAGAAACAAATGATTGGTGCAAATCATAGGTGTTGTAAACTTCATGATGAAAATCATCCATCAAAACGATTCAAGTCACTCGGTTGATCTTGTTGCAACCACCCGTTAGGTGCGGTTATTGAATGCGCAATTCACCACGAACGGGATGTGCGCGAAGAATAACACCCATATGTATGCGGTACAAACAAGCACCTGAAACGATTTCCCGAGTGATCACGGCGTGTGATCTCTATTGTTACTTGCTGTCAGTTTCACGCTTGCCTTTCGGGGGGTCTGGTTATAACAATATAGTGCCAAACAATTCAATTATGATTCTGATCATCACCAAAGCAATATTAAACCAGAAAAAGTAACAAACAAAATTGAAATTTACCTTAATTGCTAGATTATGATCTCGATCATAAAATGAAATGTAACGACATAGTGTGATAATCTTCATATGCTGCTAATCTCAACACAAGTAACTTGCCTCTGTCAGTGAAACAGAGTTTCTCTGAGAGCTTACATCCAACAAAATGTAAAGAAATCTTCTACCTCTCTCAACTAAACAAGCGGATCTGTGGAACATATCGACATCCTGTCCAGAGAACTTTTATTCTGTTTCATTTCGTGTCACCTCATCCTCAAATATGAGGCTGCACATCACATCAAGCCATTCAAGATAAAGATTCCGATGGCTGTTGTAAATTCACCACTTGAATCAATCTTATTTCAAACTGTAATTAGTTTCACTACTGGATAAATAGAGCACATGATTCTCTAATACTGAAATACTGCCTCTTACAGCTTAAGACAGTGGTTCCCAACTGGGGTGCCATTTACAATGCCCAGCAGTGCCACGAGCTAATAAGTTTTTTTTTAAACATATTTTTAAAACAATAAAACACATTTTCAAACTGTCATCAAACCTCAAAGCAAATTGGTATGGGTTTGCCACTGGGTGCCGCAAATTATAATCCTCTTCTGTAGGGTGCCGCAAGCCTAAAAATGTTGGGGACCACCAGCTTAAGATTTGAAAGGTTCAAGCTTAAAGTCTATAACAGGTGGCCAAACCTGCTCTATGTATGAGCCACATATCGTAAAAACCAAGTTACAAAGAGCTGCTGTTGCAACCTCTCGGTTGACGTTGCATTGGATGTATGATTCTCCACGAACGGAATGTGGGCGAAGAACAACACCACATGTGGCGCGAACAGGCAATAATAGAGTGATCATGGCATGCGAACTCATTGTTGCTTGCTGCCACAGTGTGAAGCTTTGCGCACATGCAGCTCGGGCTTTCTGATCGCAACACAAAATCTAAAACACGAATTGATTTGCAATCTACGCTTCTGTGACATCATAATCATTTTTGGAACGATTTGCAAAGTAATACTTTATGGCACGCTATCTGCCACAGTGCCACTTTACAATATGTCTATACTTTTGCAATAGGAAAAAAAAAACATATATATAAATCTTTGGAAAGCTCAAAAAGCCACATGCCAAGATTCGAAGAGCTGCAGTTTGGCCACCCCTGGTCTATAAGATACAGTTCTGCCCACTAAAAAGCTTTTTTAACCTCCAACATTCTTCAACACTGGTCGCTTGTTGAAAATAATGCAAAGAGCAATGATTTAAATAAAGCCACACTGGATGTTTTGAAAACAACAATTTTAAATATCAGCAGGATTCAAGTGTTAGGCCAAAACACATGCAGATGCAAAGAGGTGAAATTGACAAAAAAACATGAAATGGTAATGAAGATTGACAAGGAGTTGTTGAATTTAACTCAAATGTTGAACAAACAAGGATATATAGATGACCCATCAATAGTTATTAAAGGTTTGGATATTGAAAGACTTGCTTTGACATAACTAGATGTTTCCAGCTACAGCTCGACCAATGCATCAGCATGCTGGTATATTCTGGCCGATATGGTGATGTTGCCGATGTATCGTATTACAGCAAAATTCAGGTGATCTCATCAGCAATTTGCTCACCAAAGCTGCCATGCTATTGTCCTGCACAAAGTGTTCAGAAACCAAGTTGCTACTTCCTCTCTGATTGATTAATGCAAATTCTCTTCCCAGTTCCTCATGGCGCACAGCACTCTGACTACATCAAGAAGTGCGTAGTACACAAACCACGCAATAAACCACTATATGACATAACATTAACCCAAAGGTGTTTGCTCGTGAAGCAGATGACTGCTTGCGAACAAATCAGGGTATGGACTGTGTTGGTTGACTGTTTTAGTGACCCAGGTTTGCACATAATTCAATGCTGTATGGTTCTTCATCACAATGAAATAATGTCTTTCAACTGTGGTTTGAGCAATGCAAAAATATCGGTATCCCTTATCAGCAATGTAAGCTGAAAAACATCAGTATCGGCCAAAAAAAAGCCTTATCGGTTGAGCTCTCTTTCCAGCCACAAGCCTAGAGGTGGAAGCTAATCAACCCGAGAATCTTGCTGATATTGAATTTGACATGCTCAAAATGGCTTCATTCAAATCATACTTATGCTTTTGCACAGTTGCTTCTGATTTAACTTTGCAAGACTTAAGTTTTGAGTCAGTTTAAGTTTTGAGTCTGGAGTCTCTTGCTGCTATTCATGTTTGAACTGTCAAACTATGCAATGAAAAATTTTTTACCTGGTCACCACCACGCTCAGCAAATTCAATGCTTGCTATTAGAAGCATTCGCATGTCCACAGGAGGGGGGGATTTCATCATGGATAGAAAATAACAGAGTGATCCAGCAGTGAAGAGTACAATGAACACAATGCCAGCCTTTGAAATTTGAATGCCTTTAAAAACATATCAACTGCTTTTTCTATTTTGAATGCTATGGAAATTCAAAAGATTTTACAGTAAACCAGTATCTTCAACAGACAGCATAAGAAAGGTTGGACATTAGCTACGGTTGAAAAAGGGGTTAACTTAATTGTTGCATTCATTTCTAACATGAAATTCGTAATACAAAACAATTTTAGTATGTTTCTCACATGTCAACCTTTCTATTCATGCCCACATTTACTTACACAGGCACTTACACCTTGAAAGTAAGCATTTAGAATGCAGAAATTAAACTGTACATCATCTGCAGTCAGCTCAATACTGCCCAAATATTGAAGGAAATGCTTACCTGGGGGGGGCATTTTGCAAAGGCAACAAATCAACTAATCAAGAATATCACAATGCTTCACACTTCAAACTACTTGACCTAATGCACTGAAAATAACAAAAGTCTTTCCAAGTCTGAAAACAAAATCTTAAATTTCTTACATAAACTAATGTTGCCACATACTTGGTAGCAACAACCTTGCGTAAACACATTTTATTTATTTATTTGCCGCAGACTCGTGGTCCATATCACAGGGGCACAAATATTGTTACTCATAGCACACTACAGTGGTGTTGACTGATAAACACAGTCAAGACTGAGAGTGGAACAAAACACAACAGTGCCCAGCTATGACAGTGTTCACTCATTGTCATATAGGGCAGTGGGAGAGATAATTATGAAGACATTCTACCATCAGGTTTTGAAGTAAATGGCTAACAGAAGAAAATCAGATGGGGTGCTTAAAGCATGTAAATTGTTTTGATCAAGGTTTCAATTGCTCTTGCAAGACATTTTACAATGCTGTAGAATTTTTTTTATCTAGCTTGTTTTGACTATGGAATAATATCAGAATTTCCTTTTGATATTAGCTATACTATTGGTAGACAAAATTTTCCCCACTATAGTAAATGGAATTATTGGGAGTTTTTCTCAACACAAATACTACAGAAACGTCACAAGTTTAGGAAAACAGTTTTTTCCATTTCCAATCAATTTATACTTAGTTTTTTAATGTTACAAATCTAGTAATAAACACACAATAATACTATTTTGCATACACACAAAGCATTACCAGTGACTAGAAAAATGCAAAACAAAAATTATCCATTTATTTTAAAAACGTCTCTGCATGAGGTGAAAACTAAATTTTGAAAAGTAATAATGGCCCACCTAAGTACTTTTTTATGGGCCATGAAAGCAAGATTACCCATAAACTGCTTTATAAAAATGATTAATAAGTTACTAAAAACATCTACTTAATACGTTTGCTGCTGGTCGATTTCTTCACCAAGGCAACATTGGGTGCTGATTGGTTTTGGCTACTGTTTTTTTTGCGAAAATCGCCGAAACCAAGCGGCTCTAAAAGTGTTAAAGAATGCTGCAATAAATTTATTTCCAATAAAATTTGCTAATTTTTTTCACGAAGGAATTTACTAAAACTTATTTTAAAAACAAGTATATACCAACATTTTCTCCAATTTTATTATAACATGACATTAACCATGAACTTATATTAGTAAATAAATATAATGCGAGTGCTTGCTATAATTCAGGACATCTTTTTTTTCTTGAACACTAAAAAGTGAATGAGGAAACAACCATTGTGTTCACAAAGTGATGCAGCAAACAATCATTTTTGTAAGAACAAATACATCAATTTCACAATCTAGCACTATCAGTATTTCAAAACACATATCTATCTTTCGTGATTACATGTCTACAATACTGAATAATTTCTTGCAAAGAAAACTGTTCACAGCAAAACAACCTGTCCATCACGTTGCCATGAGCAAAAGAAGCACTCCATAGAAACTTCATCAGAAGTTGATGAGATAAAGGACAAGAAATAGGGTATCTCAGCTACATACCACATTGCACAACAATAACAAGGCGCTTGCATGTACTAAAACATATTTACAATTGAGGAAAGGGTCTAGCATAGCACTTATTGGCAAGAAAAATATGAAATAACAACACCTTCGCTGCTGGGCAGGGGCATATGCAGAAAATGTTCATTGGGGGTTTCGTTCAGCGGCATGTGGAGGTCATTTGTATTTGGTATGTGCTGTTTCTGATGTCACAATTTGACAACATAATCCTGTCTCTAAACCATCGTTTTTGCAAAGTTTGTACATACAATATGCATATTCTTATACAGGCACTCTCCTTATTTTATGTGTCATTGCATTGATTATAAACTGTCAGTGCTCCAAGTTAGGATATCGGAGGAAAATACACTCAACACTACAACACAGCAGTTCATAACTGCAAAACTATCAGGCTGTGCCTTAAATCTGGGGAGGAAATCACACTCATCACTCCATCACAGCAATTTACAACTGCAGAATTAGACTGCACTAATGTCTTGTCAAATACAAGCAGTTCAGCACAGATAGTGTATGGCTGGACTGGCTGGCACACCCCGGTTTGCAAGATTGCCTTGCTAAACTACACAAGAATTGAGAATGTGCATTGTTGCAATCGGAAAGCTCGAGCGGCAAGTGCGCAAAGCTTCACACTGTGGTAGCAAGCAACAATAGAGATCACATGCCATGATCGCTCTATTATAATTTGTTTGTGCCACATATACATGGGTGCCATTCTTCACGCACACCCCGTTCATGGTGAATTGCACATTCAACACAACGCCAACGGAGAGGTTGCTACAACATCCTCTCCTTTTTACAACGAACAGCACTGATCGCACGTCCTTTTTGTGAAGGTTTCACACGACACGACCTTCACATCCTGGTCACAGCACCATTTTGTTGCAATCGGAAAGCCTGAGCGGCAAGTGCGCAAAGCTTCTAATCACACTGTGGCAGCAAGCCACAGTAGAGATCACATGCTATGATCACTCTATTATCGCTTGTTCGTGCCACATATATGGGCCATACTGTGTCAATTCTCAGGAAGTGGTCAAGGCACCCTCTCCAATTTTCCTGGTTTTGCTGAAATTGTCATTACCCCATATGATGAACATCTGCAAAATTTGAATGAAATCTGTCAAGGAATTTCATGATTACAAAGCTTTTAGTTGTTGGGCGTACCAGGGGGATCAAATTGTTCATATTTGGCCATGTTTAAAGCATTATTATTGCCAAACTACATTAGTGAACAACCCCAATATTTCAGGGATGCTAGTAACTTTGCCAAATATTGAAAACATAACATTGTCTACATTGTGACTTTCAAAGGTCATGGATCCACAAAGTTGACTGTTTCTAGCTCTTGCTACAGATTTTCGAAAATTTTCAAACTTCACCGTCGGTTTCATTTCTTTGAAGTTTTCGCTCATATTTGGAAGAATTGTTTCTGATAAGATTATCTTTGACATTAGGAAGTTTATTGAAAAATATCAAAAGGTTTGTGAGATATTTTGGGCCAAACTTGGCACGAAATGAAAAAAATAGAAAAGTGTTGCCTCAGTTATCCATGACCACAGTAAAAATTTGCGTTGAATATTTTTTCACATATTCATTATGATATGGCAAGTTTGCCATACACAATTCATGAATGGTTCTCAAGGTTTTCATAGAGAAAAAATTTGATAAAGTTTGTGCAAAAACTACAAATTTTATGTAATACAGAGGTCTTCATATTTACTATTTTTCATTATACCATTGTTATTCAAGCGCGCATTGTTACTTCACAATTTCATTATTAAATTATACAATTCAATCATGTCTTGTGCAAAGTCAATTGCTTGTTTAGGTGGAATGAAACTGAAAAATTTTGTTTCATTTCACTTAGCACTTTGACATCAGGTCTATGAATATATCGTACCTGGATTTCAGCCTAAAACCAGCAGTTTTCGATTGCCTTACCCACACCATAGTTTCTCCATCGATTGTGCTAGAGAGCTGTTCAAGGGCTCAAACTGATCGGCAGTCTTCTAGTCTGCACTCGAAAAAATTTTTTTGGTTGGGGTAGTGGATTTTTTGTGAGCGACGTCTTAAGTAGTTTTTGGGCCAGTTTGACTCATGTTGCCTGGCTTAGGGCCCACCGTTAGGCCAAAGTATTTCCAGGGTTCACATGGATTTTCAAAAATTATTTTCCATACTTTTTAAATACCTTTGCAGTACTAATTTTCAAAAGTTCAGTACCATGCCTTATCTACATTTTTCGAAATTCTTAATCACAAGGTTTTTTTCAGGTGTTTTAGGGACCCAATCGGGTCCCTAGAATCAGAGGAAATTATCATCGGGTCCCTAAAATCAGAGAAAATTGGGTCCATAGAATCAAAGAAATCAGGTCCCTACAGATCCATACCTGGTTCCTAACATTTTCCTTAAAAAATACCCTGCTTAGTCTCAATTTTACACATTGCACAACCCGGCGCAAATATTATGAACTGCTTCTCCTTTAGCAAAACTGTGCTAACCTGCAAAGAAGATTTGAAGAATCAGTGGCTGAAGACTTATGGCATCAGCCTAAACAAACCTAATGCAATTAAGGTGGTTTTTGTTTTACCTACGCACAAACAAGAGATACCAAAAAACTTGATTGAAACTCAGCACAAAATGCAACAGAACACTGTAGCAGACTTCATCTAACTAAACCAAGGGACTCAAACACGCGGTCCATGGGTATTTTGTGGAGCCGGTGCTTCTTTTTGAGAGTTTTCAAATATTTAACATTCAAGTTATTTAGTTTATTCATTGATGTTTATAAGTGCTCGACCAATGAATGAACAACTTCCTTTCAAACAAACATAGAGATGGCTAGAAACGAGTTCTCTATAACCTATGACACCTTAATAAGCAGGTAATAGGATGTAAAAGCTGCTTCTAGTAAAATTCAGGCACTGCCATTGTGTTGTGTCAGCGTCATAATGCGGCCCTTGGGTTATGGGTAGTGATAATACAGCCCTCTCATTACCTGGTAAGCCCTTTTTTGGCCCTCAGAGCAACTTGAGTTTGAGACCCTGATCAACATTTTGTACCATCAACCACTGCTGAATGTTTATCTACTCAGCACAACCTGAATCACATAACATTTCTTTAAGCTGTTCATCTAGATCAGCATCACGGCATGAGCTTTTTCTTTGATGCTTGCTGTTTTTCAGAAACTGTTTGACCGTGTATTCACATCTAATTGTGAGGCAGTTGGTGAAGGACTATAGTGCATTGCTAATTTGGGAGGATTAAAAAATGTCACGGTTGGGAAGGAACTTCTGCAAGCTGCACGTGGAGCCAGAAGTTGATACTTCATCTGGCTAAAAACAAAGACACTGAGGAGAAAGTCAGTGAAAAGGAAACTTTAGAAATAAAAAAAGTCAGGGCTATGGAAGCAAGAGCCCAAGTTATTTTGGATGTCTGGGGCCGGAGCCTGAAATTTGGGTTCCGGTTTCACAGATATAATTTGTGGAACAAGCGAGTCATACAAATAATACATAACACAAGTTTTTTTCTATTTTTTTGGACCAAATTGTTCTGCAGCTGGAGCCAAAAACTTGTAGATGTTGGAACCGGAGCCAAAAAATGTAGATGCCAAAGCCAGAGCCTGAAATTTGAGGCCTGACAATTACCGGCTCCACAGACCTGAAAAAAGTACAGAATGACAAGGAATGTTGAAGCTCTTCACAAAGAAGCCAATGAATTGGCAGAAAAGCAGAATATTTAAGCCACATGACACTACAAATGCCAACGGTTACCTGTCCACGTGATAACAGCAACAAGAGTTTCACAACATGCCATAAGTCACAGAAGTTGTCACCAGTCCTGTTGCCATGGGGGGGTTTTGACCCTTAACTGAAGCTCCAACCCCAAATTGAAATATGAAACACTATAAATCAGTGCAGTTTTTATCAAATTTTAGTACGCCAAGACCCCTTGCACAAAGTTAAAGCCCCTGAACACTTCGTATTGAAGACTTCCTGTCAATGGTTCTGGTTGTCACCATGTAATGATGTATAGTAGGCTATGTTTGAAATAAATAATTTCTAAACAGCAACAATTGTCTGCTTGGATGCAAAGGAGTTATGGAAACCCGGGAAAAGTTTCCTTTTAGCTCATAGCTGGGTATGCAAAAGTGCTTTCTCTGTCATGTTTAGCTTCTTCTGGAACTGGGCAAACCACGATAGATACCAGTTGCGTCCCAGCACTCCTGTGGAACTGTGTTGATCATCTAGTGGACCGCAGATCCTTTAAAAATGTAAAGTTTGAAACCTGATAAACTGCCCAATAATTCGGCCTTCAACTTTAAACCATGATAGAAACTGTCGAGGGGTGCCCAATGAGACAACCTGTTTAACAGGTTTTTGTTGGTGTCCCAGCGCTTCAACTGTATTGCATGCAATTGTCCAACGTTTGTGCCAGTAAACTCAACTCAAATACTAACTTCCTCTTGAAAAAAACGACAATCTGAAGTTGGGGCCAAGATCAAAAATTTATCGAACAGGTTAAGATCGCATCACAGTCATAATCTTGAGCAAATCCAGCTTGAGGTGGCTGGTCCAGTATCACTTTATAGTTTATACTTCTGATCTTTTCCGTTTGGAATTTCCATACTTTTTTAATACCTAAGGGACATTTTGGCCAAATTCAATACTTTTTCAAGGTCTTGAAAACCGATTTTCAATTTCAATACTGCGTGGGAACCCTGTATTTCGCTAAAGTTTTCATTGGAAACTAGGCTCGAGTCTGAGTCGTTTGAGGCTTTGATCGACTTTTTACCCGAACACACTTTCAACCCGAACACACTTTCAAAAGGCAATATTCACATATTTTCTACATGAAAAGAATTATAAAGCTCATTGCATTAGTAACCTTCTCGAAACTTTTGGATTTGCCATTTGAAGAATAACCTGTGTTGAGTTCGTTTTGGCTCCTCAACATGAAACGTCTTGTAATCCTGAAATAACAACGAAAGAAGACTTCGATTACTTGAAGAAAGTGACTTAGAAG
>JGI24158J21664_10000316_pt1 | contig 40872 bp, 28 predicted proteins | sample Ectturendosymbi3_FD_21664 | JGI IMG/M metagenome (IMG submission 21664) | reverse complement strand
GAAAAGCGGAAGTGCTAAATAGCCTTATAATAAATACTACGGCCAAAGCAAACGATACAACTGACATCTTGCAAACGTTTCGATAACAACTGTTATCATCAGAAGATGTTGTTATCGAAACGTTTGCAAGATGTCAGTTGTATCGTTTGCTTCAGAAATTATTTTATGATTTCATCCTTGTTGGAGTCCCGCTCCAACTTTTATTGTTTTTTCAATGCAGTCGCAAGTATTTCTTGAAGAAGATTTTTTAAAACCTCAACTGTCTATCTTTTTTCAAACGAAATGCAGTGAACTGTTCATGGGGGTAAGCGCTGCACCCAACAGGGCTGGACTGCATTGCAATAGAATAGCCGCAAATCCTAAAATGTCTAACAGTTCGTAAATCTTAAAAAGCCTAAAAACACACAAACTTACACACAACGTAGTAGGACTTGTCGGGATCGAACTCGAGACCCCAGGGCGACGGTGACAGCTGCTGGAAATAAAACGTGTACTTCTTCTCTCGTTCCGGGACGTCGCAGGTGATCAGACGACGACCACTGGTGATGTTGCACTTCTGGAAGTCTTCCTTACTGACCAAGTACAGCTTGAAATAGAACAGTTCTTCGCCGTCGTCACGTCCGCGCCGAGGACATATGATATCCAGCTTGTCGTATATCGCGACGTCAATACTGAAGCCGTTAGACTTGAACCTGAAGGCAAAAGTATCGAATCGTGAATCTCGAATCAAGAAGACTTTTCTTTTGCTCGTCACCTTTAAATGTGTGAAAGCCATAAATTGTTCAAGAACGTCTGCCGTTCTTTTAAATTATCCTTTTTGCTAAAGTTATTCCCATAATTCACAAAGCAGAAAAATGTTCACAAAGCAGGTCCAAAAATTGAAACTAAGCTTTTTGCAAAACAAAAAGATGAAAGAAGATTTTAACGAAATATAGAAGTTGAATTAAATTTCCCGAGGCCTCTAAATGTCTTGGCCGCAAATGGGTTTTGCGTTGCCTTTTCGCTAAAGAAACTGAATGATTCTTCCTTGGGTCTTTAACATATTGTTCTTGACGAAAGCAAGTTATCTGGAACCTCTGTTTGGCCACAATGTCAGTTTGCGCTTACACCGACAAAACAATCTTCGCAGTTTCGTCTGAGTTTTACGTTTTCTTCGTTTCACGGGAATGCGCCGCGTTGCAACTGTTTCGTGAACAGCACAGCGCAGCGAGGGCGATGAGTTACAAGGTAAGCGAAAGAAAAACACCTTAAAGGCGGAAATTAAATTCAAAGCGATCCCGCAGATAACCGCAGCAAGAAGGTGCAAGTTACTGTCAAGCCTGTCAAAGCCTAGGACCGAGAAAACAAACAGTTCGAAAGGTAAGCGGCGGATTAGTGCCAATGAGCTTCCGTCCCCAGAACGGCCCTGCGGCCGCTATCCAATAACTGGCTGCACGATCGGTTCACGCTTTAAGCAGGAGTGGATCGATCTGACTTAAGGAAGAAAATTGCACATCGATCCGGTTGCTGAAACGACGAGCAAGTCCGACGGATTCCGTTTGCGAAAATCGAAAGTGTGCTTTTGCCCCGGTCGTGATGAAAATAAGGCTGACAGCGCTTTAAGGCTCGGCCGTTTAATCACTTGTCGCATTTCATCACGACTGCGATGACCTTGAAGCGCAAGTGAGGAAAGACGACTAGTGGGCGGTAAAAATAGACAGCTGCTTTTAGATAGGCAGGTGGGGCGGGGAACACACGCACCAGTAACCGTGTCGCATTACTGGTCTGTAGGTGTGAGGTGAGAACAAACGGAACAGCAAAAGAACGACCGGGAAAACGTGGAGAAGGCTCTTCAACAGGATCAAATCTCATGCTTATGATCAGTTCGAAAAAATTATGGTTTATGCGCTCTAATTTTTACCATTTTGCTTTTTCTCCTTCGCACGTTTGTTGCCCGGAACTTTTAAATCAGGTTAACAGTCAACGTTTTGGGATCCGACATAAATCCTCATTCAGATGCGTGTTGAAAGCGTTAATACATATCTGTTGACATCTTCGCGATTCCATGAATATCACAAATTATAAATGCAACGTTTTGTTTTTCTTTCATATCTTCAGCTGCACGCATAAACGTCGAACATTATAAAAAGCTTTTATCAACGTAAACTTCGCGTATGCCAGCTTGCCTCACTTGGAACTAGTTACCTGACGATCTCGTGTTTACATGTTCGCGCTGCACAAAGCTGCTGATGCTCATGAATGTGAAAAACAATTATTGCATTTGAGGATTACAGATCTTCGTTTATCTTCATTTATAATTGTTCTTAAAAGTTTCAAACCAACAAACTTTTGCAAAAAGTTTTTGAAGCAAGTACAAAATGCCTATTTCAGAGCACACACCGGTTTCAGAATGACTCAGAAAAATATTCAAAATTACAGCTTTTGCCAATTTTGTAAGGCAACCCTGGCAACAGTTGACACCCCGTCCAGAACTTGAACTCTTCTCCTGAGGCGTCGGAGTTTCAACGCAGCTTTGCAAAGTACCCAAGCGACCCCTTCTGCATTCTTTTGTAACTGAATTTCAGGTCTCTTTGTTCAAGATTGCAAACTTAGCACAGCGATCAATCTTTTCCAGCTGTTTAAAGTGTTGCAGAGTTCACGAACATGGCGAAAGTTGTCGAACCTTATCCCTTAGAAATATTATGCTAGAAACCCTAAGTTGTGTCCGGCGCTGATCAACTTTTTGTATTCGTTCAATAAGTCACGCTTACTTAAGCAGCGGCGCCGCGTCGTCTGTCAGGCAACGTCACGGTATTTTTCGAACGAAAACGGGTTGTTGCGCTATTTCATCGCTACACGTGTAATCGGCCGATACTACGAAGATTCACTTTAATCGCGGCGTGGCCGCGCTTTGTTCTTGACAACGGCGCATGGCATTCGACAGCGAAAGCTAATGTTAGTTCGTAGTGCGGCGATGCAGCGCCCGGCAATAACACATTCCTGAACGAGCAAAGTCATCCACAAGTAGCTCGACCAAGGTGGACATGCAATTATAGCGATAAAACACGATGCGATGACTTAATATGGAAGAAGGTCATTTGCAGCTCAATGATGACCATATATTATCGTGTTTCTTTAATAGCAGGGCTAACCAGCAAGGAGGATTTGTTGTAAACATTCATCTTTTTGGAGGTAAAGTGCACGGCTGTCGCCGGCCATCATCGCTAAGAAATATACAACAGCTGCATGGCGCTGACAGGCAAGAAAATCCACACTTTGCCAACTCAGTCCTTCGCCATGAAACCAAACCTTATCTGCGCAGACAAGGTTTCACGACCGCTTGAGTTAATCCACAGCTGACGCCAAGCAAATGACGCGCCATTTCATCTGTGGGCGATACGATGAATTTTGAAAATGTCTGCAGACAATTCATGTGCTGTACAGGATGTATACAAACGCCTAGATTCATTTTAAAATTCATCGGGGTAAGTTGGTTATGAAGCGCCATTGTGAATTTTACGATTGATTGACTAAGCTACTATTTTCGGAAGCTGTCACAGTTCATAAAATTTTTATCGTTATTGGCGGACACAAAAACAAGTAACGTGGATTTTGGCCGGGTTCATTTTGGTGCAAGTATGAGCAAGTGAGAGTTCCGTTGTTGCTTTCTAAATCTGACGAACAGGGTTTGCGGTCAGACTAAGGGTTTCACGGCCAAAGCTATTGACAGATTCATGAAACCTGTCTTCCTTCGGTTTACGCCGTGTGATAGAACAACGCACGTGGTGTGTTGATGAAGCGTGTAACTTAGAAAGGCGTTCTATGACAAAAAATCAATAAAAGATCCGGCAGTAAATTGCGATTTCTTAGCGAAGGCAACTATTTGCATGGTAACCTTCGCTAATGGATGCCAGCGGTAAAACTGTCTGCTTTTGTTCAGCTGCTGTTATCCTCTGCCTAGCCTACTTAGCAGAGCGAAAGCTGCAGTTATGGCGCAACGTCCGAGCTGAATAAACCCGAGTTGCAATCGGCCCCTGTGCTTGGTGTGTTGGTTGGTTGAGCAAACGACTGAATCTCAAGCCTAGCGGTGCAAGTACTTCAGGCCAGGCTCAAACAGCAAAATCGGAAATCTTCCAAGGGATTTTCACGCATGAATGATTGACAACGCGGACCTTCGAAAAGGAGATGAGGAAACCCAGCTAAACGACTCAGCCTTAAGAGGCAGAGTCACTTGGGTAACAGCAACGAAGGTCCCCGAACCTCAATTATGCGAGCACAGAGAGTGGTCAGGGTGCGTCATCGGCGATGATTTTGACAAGACGTCATCGACTAATCTCGCGCTGTTTTTACTCAGTCGTGATTGTACCGGGCCGGCATTCAAATTAGCGAATTATCACAAACAAGGTCATCAATCAAATGACACGCGGTAGGTTTTATTGCCCAGATTTAACGTTTTAAGGGAAAAACACTCGTATCTTCATCAGGAAGCCTGAAGCGCAACTAAAGAACCTAAATCCGGCAGGATTTTCTAAAACAAAATGAAGCTGGAGCGAAGACGTTGCACTCTCATAAAGTAGAGTATTTTTAAATCGCTTAGAAGTTGGTTACACATTAGTTCTTTTATGATGGTAGTTAACGCATTCCATACTTCTACACTTCCGTAAAATAAAGTATACCTTCAAGCGTTGGTTTTGTAGTAAGATCTTTGGTGTTCATCCAGGTTCAAAAACAGCGCAATTTAGAGCGGAGCACTGCCAGAACAAATCCGACCGAAAGCCCACAACGGGTTTGCAGAGCTCAGCCAACAAAAGCTATTGAGACTTCACAATTTGTACGCTTCGTAAAATAATTTTCGGCAAAAAAACAGGGTCTTGTGTAATTGATCATGTGCAAACCTTTTGGCGGAAAGACAAACTCGCCTTAAAAATTAACCCTTGATATGCTCGTGCTTTGTATATCTTGTTCAGTAATTGGTTATTAGTAAACCATTACTTTGCAAACGCCAAAGACGGTAGTCGTGGGATCAAATTAGACTCATAGCTACCAGTTGATAATTTTAGAGGATGTGAAGCAAAAAAGATCATAGAGGGGCTACAAGCCATTCTGGACACCGGCCAAAGCCTAACATTTAACACAGGCACTTGGCCCTTGTCGCCAGTCGATGGTTTATCTGCAGCTCGTTAATAATGCAACATGCAACAAAAGACTTCCCATACTCTGTCAACCGTAGCTTGAGTTGACCAGCTTCATTTTCCCCCGTAATTAAGCATTCCTAACCATTAAACCAAACCTGACCTCCACTGAAGCGGTGTCTGCGTCTATTTTCATGCAAAGCAAAACTAGGCTTCGGTTGTTTAAATGTAAAACTAATAACGTGCAGAGGTCACGTGAAACATTGTTCGATGATGCGTGACAAAGAATTTAACGCGTCGACAATTTGGGTTCAAATCAGAAAACAATACCGCAAATGAACCAAAAGTACCTCATCCACTGGACGGCTTTGTTTTTTAATTGCTTCATTTTAATTGTAAATAAGTAATTGGCACTGTAACAAAATTTGCACCTTGCTGGAGTTACTCGCTTGGCCTTCGTTTGGCTGTTGGAGCCGCTCGGCGCAAAACGTTTTTTGGAGCTTACAGGGCTTTTTTTCAAGCTTTTATCAATGGATATTGGTGCCTTTCAGTCATTGCTGCATCACCCATCGCATGAAATCAGACGGACACTTATAAACCCTTTTTTTGCAACGCGCGATTGGCAACCAGCCTCAACTGTAAATACCACCGGTTTTGCCACACAAGCCGCTCGCTTCGGCCGCTCGCTTATGTCAATTTCACAGTTGCTGCCCGATTTATTACGGTTTGCTGCACGAGAACGGCGAACAGGCGCGTTGTTACCAGGTAGGCCACAGGCACGGCGCGATCACAAACAAGCCGGATTTAGTTCGTAGACCAAGTTTGTCGCAGAAAACTATTTTGAAGCAACAGGGGCAAGGTCTACCTCGCCGTGAACGGCCCCGGGAGGGATGTTGCGCAACATTCTACAAGCAAGCTTGACGGCGGAGAAGTAACGACACCACAAAACATTTGATCTCTGCAGAATCGAAGCGCCAGTGGAGAGAATCGCATTAGGTTTAATGCGAAGCAACTAAACAAGGCCAAACACCACGCTCTGCGTAGAACGAAGAACTTCGAGTCAAACGTAGTTTGATTGACAGTGGTTGGCTGTTCTGCTCAGAGCAACACACTCCCAGATGCAGCCTCCATCACAGGCTGTCAGAAAATAGTTACGTTACAGACACCAGAACGAACACAATCATCGGAACCAACATGAATGCAAAAAAACGACAATTTTTATGGGTACTTTGATTCAGCGTCTGTGGTATAGCCGACATCACTACTAAAACTAAAGAAAATGTGAACGTTCCAATAACTCGCGACTCCCTCGCGCTCCGCCCGAAGCGAAACGTTTGTAGCGCATCGATCAAACGTTTGGCCCTGGTGCAAGTATATTCCTGGCCCGAACTCTCAAACGTGCGCAATCACTGTCATGCTGGTGAGGAGGGAGAGACCGCACAAAAAAACGCTAAGACGCTTGAACGACACTGACCAAGTGGTTGCAGCGCGAAAACGAGCGCCCTGCTTTCAGCGTATGAGCTTTGAGAATAAGATCGAAGCAATTTGTTCCCGGGTCGCGGCATAGACAAAGTACTTGCCCTGCCGCATTATCGTCGCGTTTTGCTAAAAAAGGCGACAAAAATCAAAAAATCTGCGCGTCACGCAGTCAGAGCCCGCGTTATTAAAGGATGAATGTTCTTTGAAGTGATTTGGCAAAAGGCGAAGACTAGCACACCCACGGAACGGCTGACACTCATCCTTGTGGCCACAAGCACACAACGCACACACACACCGCAAATTAACACCTCAGGCGTTGCGATCGAAATTAGACGATTCCAAACAGTAAATCGCATTTTTCGTGACGGGTTTTGAAAACAGGATTACATGCAATCCACACATCTCACGTGGGAAATAGACACCGGTGCGCGTCGCCAAATTGTGGTTGCTGAAGTAACGGCGCGTTGTTTCTGCTGATATGTCTAAAGGCATTTTCGGTTCATGATTGTAAGTTTTCAATTCCAGCAGTGGCAATAACTGGCAGGGAACCAGGACTTTATTGTTGTTACTGTTAAGACAAAGTTGTTGATTTGCCTACGAGTTTACTGACGTGCGGACCCCTGATGTTTTCACTGAAAACCCACCATTTTGAAACCAAAGCGCGAACGATTCCCAGTTTGAGCTGTTCTTTCATCTCATCTATCGTCCCAGGGAAAACCAAGTGTGCCAGTTTGGGAGAGATTCACGAAGCGTTCGGAGGAATTTGCCACATGTAAAGGATATGGCGGTACTCGAAAACCTGTTTTTTCGCAACAATTTCATCTGCGCTTAACTTCTTTGTCCAGATCGTCTTACACCGAAATAGAACACGGGCTCATTTGTCGCCCAGTCTGAAACTCAAACCGAAAAAATAATGTCGGCAGTCTGAAGTTGATAACGAATGTTTTTACATGTTTAATCCCCAGCGACAGCTGCAAAGCCCGTCCAGCCAGCGATCGGACGATATATCTGCTGATAAATTGAATGACACGAGACCTGGAAGTTTGGGTTGCGTGCAGTTGAACAACTGTTAAGGCAGAAGTCGTGGCTGACATTCGACACTTTTGAAAAGCGGAGATGAGATCAAAACGTATAGGGATTGTTACTGTTCGTTTTGCACCTGGCCTTCATAGAGAAGATAATCTGACGTCGCAAACTCAACTTAAATTTCTGCTTTGCCATATGTTCAGCGCCTGAAGCTCCCCGTTTAATAAGAAACGAGTTCAGGACTTCAGAGGAGTAGCGCTTGAATCAAACGTGATTTTTCTGGAATAACAAGATTTTCGTTCACGCCCCGCCCAATTCATACCACGCACATTCAACCTTCCGGTGTCGCTTGAAATGCAACAAACTCGGGAAACATCGAATCGAAATCGATCCAATTTACGGAAGAATCGCCATTTGTACGTACGGATAAAGTTTGGCAGACAATAAAAAACAAACAAAAATTGGCGCCAAAACGCAGTTCAATAGCAAGTTCGAATAACCACCTCAGCGGATGAACAAACACCATCCTGAATAGACGCAACCGTACCACAACCAGGGGGACGCCATGCTTACACAAGTTGACAATGGCTTGAGTCTTTGTACGTTGGTCAGATGAGCAAAGTTAGGTGAAGGAACAATGTCCGCGCGTTTTGATTTCACGGCCGAACATTAATCAGCAAATCCAACATTGGGGACGCGACGCGTAGGAATGATTGAAAAGCTGATAAACGCTCGCTGTGGCCCCAGTGGGTGCACCGCCACTTCGTGGAGCTTTCACTAAGATCCTTACATAGTATTGGGCGAAAGAAAAACTTTGAAGCTCCCGCTGTGCTGCGAAATTACGCCATTCATCCGAGCTCGTTAGCTTGTTAATTGTCAAAGCCAGAGCCGAGCCGCTGCCGCCAACTGCGTCAACACTTTGGCTGAAAGTGGGAACCACGGGCAATGAAAATGGTCATGTGAAGTGATACGTTTTGTTGCTTTGCTTTAAAAAATAAAACGATCATCTGCAAAAAAATGTGAAAAGAAAACCAAAATACATTCTTTATAAAAAAATCACCAAAATAATTGTTTTCTAATTTTGCTAAAGATAATAGTCACTAAAATCACTAAAAGCGAATGATTCTGAATTTTTATTTTAATTGTGAACCACATTCACAATCCTTTATTTAAAGTTCCATTAATGGAGCCAGCCTTTTTGAAACCAATAAATAAGTTGATAATACAGTAAACAAAAATGCATCACAAACAGTGGTTTGGACTTCACTCCCAAAATAACGAAAATAATATGATTGTAGAAAACGCAGAGCTTCGCCCATCTTTCCTTGTCATCAACGCGACGTGCACCATTTTATGCAACTGATTTTGTGACAAACATTAAAGCCTGATATCAAGCGCGGCTACAAACGGCCCTCAACGCAGCTCACGGGCTGGTTTTGTATTTTATCCCTTGTGATAAAAAGCTCATGCATAAATGCTTGTAAAGTTGAAACAACTTATGCAGGATAAAAGGACAACTTAGAAGTTGATCAACCTTACTTGTGAGAGAAAGTGACGTTATTGTAGGGATTGCAGTTAATTATCAGCACGCAATTGCTTTTACGTTCTTGTGCAGCCGTGGCCAGCGCCGTAGGCCTCTCAAGACAAGAGGTCTCTGTATTCAGAGCGTCTGCAGTGTCTGCCTTGAGTTCGTGACAATTGACAGGGCCCTGAAGTGTCGTGGCCAAGTAGAAGGCTTGAGCACTCAAGATTAGGAAGGAAATCGATTTGCAAGTCAGTTTCTTAAATTGTTCCCGGCCATGTTGATTTGACGTTGACCTCACGTCTTCATAAGAATTAGTTGCGGAGCGGCGGAGTTTTTGTCAAGTTACCGTGTTTTCGTTTGATCGACTGAATTCGCAAACGGTGCTTAACAACCGTCCTTATCAAGGGTTGAATGCGGGGTTGAGTGCCACACTTCCATGGTCTGGTAATTGAGACAAAATAAGGCTGAAGTAGATGCGCAAACACCGTAGTTCAACTCCATTAAGGCCATTTTTACTGTTGTGGAACTTGTTTTTTGCGTCGGCTAGTATTCGATTAGAAACGGGAATGGTGTCAGGTACTTAGGTTTCAAAATGTTTGACTAAACAAACGCAGAGGTTCTGTCCAGGGTGAAAGTTCACCAAGGTAGGAAACAGTCCAGAAACACATTTGAATAGTAGTTGGACAAGATTGACATTGCATTAAGTTCTTGTGCAGTGTGCTGTGTTTCACTGTGCCTCGTCACATCAAACAACTGCTCTTATTTTCTAAGCTGTTCGAGACCACAAAATGAATCAACCCACACTGCCCCACGCCAGGCAAGGCACCAATTATTTAAAATTAATCACAAAACAACCACTTCGTCCAAATCGTAGCGCTGGTAATGATAGAGTTTATCCACCTCCAGGAAAGGTCGTCTTGCTACTCGATAAACTTCAGGCTCCCGCACTTAACGTACGAAAAATCCTCACAAGATCGTCCAGTGATAAAAAGAGAAGAAAATTATACAGCAGCGCTTAACGTGCCATGAGTCCCGGTCTTGATTAGAATTTGTTCTAAAATAAATTTGCAAGGAGTGATCGCCCAGCAAAATATATCCATATCCATACAGAGAAGTGAATATTGTTTTAGGAGCAGCAATAGAGTGCAATGAACAGTTGCTGGTGCTTCACAAAACTTTCTTCTGAAACAAACGCAAAGTTTTGATAATAACTATTAAAGCCAAAGCATGGAGGGATTTGGGGGAAGTTGAAGCAAGCCAGAGTATCTTCGTGGCGGCGACATCGGGTCTGCGACGATGCGATATATCGACGATGCGATATAGTAAGGAGCCCGTGAAATGTTTATAGGCGACGTCGAAAGGGTTATAACGGCTTGCGCAGCAGGAGTGATTTGAGGTCAAAGGCAACCGGTTTGAATGACAACAGGATGGACCGAGGCCCGCCAAGGCCTCCTTGGTGACGTGTGCCGGGCTGTCTCCGACTTCACCGCAAACAAATAAAAAATTAGCGACTGAAACGGTCGCCACCCACTTGCAAGGGTTTTTTCACTGAAGGTGAGAAAATAACTTCGACTTGCCGCGTCAAGAGTCCACGTCATGTCGCTGAACCGTAATCCGCTCCCGCCACGACGGCCGATGGAAGCCCATATGTCGTTTCAGGCATTTTTATCCGCTTAATTAAACGAATGTTATAAGGGAATTCTAAGCAGGGGGCGAGACCCGCTTTTGACCTTGCTTTGCTCACAATAGCTACTGACGTGTGCTTTGTTACGCAAGAATGCTGTGGTTCAGGCTTGGCATTTTTATGACAGTAAGGCTACACAATTTTTAACAGATTACCAGACTTTAATAATTTGCTGCCTTGCTTGAATTAGAAAAGCTACCCAAGGTCCAAAAATATATCAAACTCAAAAATAGCAAATGAAGGGTCCATTGCAAACATGAACAAAAAGCTACCCAATTGCAAATCGTTTCAACGGTCAAACATTTACCAAATATAAATCATTATTCTGCACCAAATGAAGTGCACTTTTCATAAAAAAGTATACAGCAAGCTTCATCGTCACCATTACGAAGTTTCTGGAAGGTTGCTTGCAATAAGAGCTACTCTGAATGTGTCCTTAACATGTTTAGAGTTTCAGCTTTACAAATGCATTCAAAATTAATTTTAAAAATATATTTGACTGAAGGAGAAAAACAACCACACAGTTTTTAGTTTCAGAAGCCTTTGCTACCTGGCCTTGAATTCGAAAATGTTTCCAAGGTAGTCACGTAGATGTTATTCAGATGAAAAGTGCAAAGTGTCATTTCATTGTTTGATCATGAATTATGGCTTTACATGACATTTTAACCGAAACGTCTAACCAGGTCCAACTGCTCTGAATCGACGTGTCATGCCTAGCGAACGTGAATGCTTCTGACTGTGTGGACCATAAAAGAAATCGTCGATAATATCCTTCAAGGAAATAATGTAGCGCTTGCTAATTTGTTGTTGCCATAGAAAGCGATTCGTCGTTTGAAGCCGCAAAAGTCGTTTTCCACAACGCTGTAACAGCTGGCCGCATATGCTTGATGATCTTCTCAGACACAAGTCAGGTAACAGGCGCAAAAAGTGTTTTTTATTACCGTATTAACACTGGTTTCAAAAGTAATAGTTTTAGAAATTACTGGCAGAGCTTCCGAAGTGAGTTCCAGTGCTTTTAAGCCGTTCCCAAGTCCCACGACATGGTATTAACATAAGATTTTTTTAGCGCTTTTGACTCAACATCTTCCCCGGGTCATGTTCTTTTACTTGTGTATTCAGCAAAATGGCGACGAAAATGAACATTTGGCGATCACATACTGTCCTGAGCGCAACAAGGGACGGTAGAAGTATTTTCTTGTCATTTTCCCCCCAACTCTCCCGTTTTCGAAACATTCCTGTCAGCTGACGACCGGTTAGTTGGTAGCGACAACAAGGCTTTAACAAGTGGGGCGGCGAAGGTGCAATTCAACACACTGGCCTCTTGTATCCGCACCGGGCGCGCTGGCTTTGTTGGCTTGTGCGAGTAGGTATTATTATAACAAACTCGTTAGATCAGTTGTATTAAGTCGGTCTGGGCGTGAATGGCCCATTTCAAAAACAAAAAGCGTGATCGACGCTGTCTAAACAATTACGCCATGATCGCATTCACGGGAAAAAGCAACAAAGAGACGACAAGGTGTTTTACGGGAACTTACCAAGCTGCGCCTTGTACGACAAGGGAAATCTTTGAAGGCAACATGCTGCTCACAAGTAGTAGGTCATTCGCACCAGTAACGTTTTTTTAAGTAATGAGATTTGTCCAGAAGTTTGGATACAGCGTGGGTCAGGTTTCACAGCTAGATAAGCATGAGTGTAACATTGGAAGGGTTGCGATACAGAAAACGGATTGCTCAAAATAGCATTTTCAGAGCAACATGCACAAAATGAAACAGAGGATGTTTTGTTGATTGGCTTGTTCCGGCCGAGAACGTCATTAATGGCTACTCCAACCGCTTATCTACAGCCAAGTTACAGTTAAATGTGTCTAAAGCAATGGCGTAAAGACAAACATTATTAAAAACAAGACGAAAATTCAAAGGCAAACAATGCAACGTGTGTAAAGTTTCGAACTACTTACATTGGGTTGGATGAATTCCAATAGATCGGATCTAGCGTTTTTCCTTCCACAGGCACGCATTCTAAAACCCACACCAACAGACTTAAGATTGTCGCGAAAATGGTAAGTTCCTCCATTCTGAGCTTCATAACAAACAACTTGATGTTGAAGCTGTAGTCGATCTGTTAGCCTGTTTAATTGAACTTATCCGTCAAAAATATTTTCAAATCCCGGGATGGATTTCCAAAGGCTTTTACGATATCGACCGATCAGGCGTCGACTTCGTATGCCAGAGACGTTGGTGATTTTTACTCAGCTGAAAATATTCCTCTCCCTGATGTCCACCATTGATCAAACAGCACTCTCACGCTACTGTTAAAATGAAGCAAGTTAAGACTTTTGCCAAGGTTTTCTGCAAAGCACAGGGAGAGTTCGATGGAACAATCGGGAAGTTGCTGCAAGAGAACAAACTATGTCACGTCGTCGATATTTTCGAAGCTCTACGCTGGTAGCAATAAAAATCCGAGAATCCTGTCTTTCTGCTTCTGTACTTAAACTCTACTAGACTTGGGATTTTTAACAAGATTTTGCTGCACAGAGATGAAAGAACAACATTTGTCTTCCCCCCTCTAGTAATTTTAGCCGTAAAATCTTCGAGCTGTGTATAACAAGGGTGCGTCTCCAGCGAACGCTTACAGTCTTTCCTTTTTTAAAACAACTTTGCTTTAACCTTGCTATTGTAAAACCTATGCGCTTGTTAACCTGTGAGACGAAGCTGACGTGTCACGCGAGAACGATGACAGTTTCAATTCAAAAACATTGGGTATTGCTTCTTAAACAGATCTCCAACAATCTTTGTCGCAACAGCTGATATCCATGAATGCAAACACGTTCGCACTTCATGTTGCCTTCAGTTCGTTGCAAACGAAGCAGCTACTGTAAAATTGCTAAGATTTAACGAGCCTTGGCTCAAGTCTGCCCTGCAGGGCGAAAAGAGCCAATACTAAAGTCACTAGGTTTACAGGTTTACAATTACCGGTTTCTGAACTTGTTCTCTCTAAGACTTAAGAAAAAGACTGCGATGCGAGGTAGGCGATGGTGTTGACGCATATGAATTAAAATCCTTGACCATCAATCACTCAGAACCCTACTACGTGTAATTTGAAAGTAAGAAGTGTTCCAAAATAAAAAATATGTTTTCTGCAGAACACTGTCAGCAGCACGTCTTGCTACGGAAACCAGGATCCCTTCCAAACAAACATGTACAGCTCTACTTGCTGTCCTCCTCAACGACAACGAATTCGCTGCGATGCTCTGTCGGTTTCACTGGCTGCAAAATCCCTGCAAGCTCCTCTTGCATGATCGCCGTACTTCGCCCCAGCGAAATAAACACGGGACTACTCCAACCATCGCCATCGCCAGGCTCAGCGGCGTTTTTCGTTCGCTTCTTGCTGCTGGCGTTGTTGTCTTCAGAAACGCTTTCGTGCGATTCCAGCGCTGCTGCGTCAAGCGTGTCGGTGAGGCGAGCGGATTTTGCTTTTGTCTTTCGACCGACGACGACGCGAAAAAGAAAAGATAATTACTCCACCGCTCCTTTGCGCCTCGTAGCGACGGAGGCAGTAGTGACTTCCAGTCCTTTTCATCTCATGGATAATTTATAGAAACAATCGTTGGGTCGTTGGTAGGACAAGGAGACATTTTAAAGGCAACGAGCAGACGCAAGCAAGTCCTTAAAGGAAACTGATACAGCACAGCTTAATATTTGCTTTGATCCGAGACAGCAATGAACACAAATAGTCTGCGCGCACTAAATTGATCTGACTCATTGATTTTGTTTGACTTTTCGCCAGTACGTCGCTCAGCATGTCACTATTTTAGAAATGACATAACTATTTGCGTCCAAAAATGCACCTTTTAATATTTTCTTGTTGCAAACCAATATTTTGATCTCACCAAGTAAATTTATTCATAGCTTCTAGGAGCAAAAATAGTTAGTCTTCGTCGAAATCAAACCGTTTCGCATTTTGCGAAAGTGTTCAAACCTGATGTGATTTAATATTGCTCGCTTTGATACAAAACCACGGAAACGGCCCTACTTTTCCTTTCCTGAAGGGCAAAATAAAGTAGACGTGAACAACTGGTACTATTCTGATTTACCGTGCCCTTATTTCAAGATAATTTTTTCTGGTATTATGGCAATTTCCACTTCGTTATTCTTACGTTTTACCAAATAAACTGTAACGCCATCAGCTTTAGCTCTGTTCTCAACGCTCTACTACCGTAGACAATTACGTGAGCTGAATTATGATCCCTCATGGCTTTTCCAGCTGCAAACGAACAATATGGGTCTAACTGCGTTGATGATTTAACTGAGGCATCAGCGTGTACATGTGGGTTCTTGTAAAAACATTGTACACGGAAGCGTTAACAGAAAAGTTTTTTTGTCGTTTATCTAAAAACAAAAATATAACGCAGTGGCATCGAAGTTAAAAGCACAATAATAACCAGGGTTGTTCACAAAAGCTGCAAATTGAGAAAATTTGTCTACAGGTCAATTTCATCGCATAAACCAGGCGTCTATATCTTTACGTGACGTAGACATTTGCTGATCTGAAGGATCAAAACTGGAGGAGGAAAGCCGTGGAACAAACAAACAAATGCTTGGAACAGAAAGTACAAATAAGTACTTGAAATGAAAACAAAAAAGTTGCAAACGTTTTTTTATGGAGTAGATTGCTGAATATTTTTCATAAACGTGTAAACCAAACGAACAAATACCTAATAGCTTAAGCCGTGTTGATGATGCGACTGCAGCTAATGTTGCCGAAGTTTCGAACTGCTCAAGATGTTCAGGAATATATTGTGGAAAGTTTAGTCAAAGGATTTTCCAAAGAATGTCCCAAACGTTAGAGAAATGAAGTTAAAGTTTTTGGACTGAAATGAGAAAAATCAGACTCAACAATCCTTTTATTTCCCCTTGTCTGACAACAATAACCTCAGAGAAAGAGCGGTTTTGTACTGTTGGGCGTTTGCTGTGTCAGGCCTTGACGTAAGAGGCAAGCGGTCCCTCTACAGACAGCAAGCGTGCACACGGACACGTCAGCCAGCGTAGTCGAACTCCGAAGTCTATAATTTTGTAAAGCTGCGCTCTAACAATAGTGTGTCACAAACAGGTGTCCAAGCTGCAAGCAGTGCTTAGCATCATGCTGGTAAATACTGAAGTACTCGAACACTTGGTTTGTTAGGGCGCGTTAAGCGTTTTGTTTCGTGATGGACATTTGCTGCATGCAAAGATTAACGCGAATACAATAAGAGACAAACTTTTTGGGCCAAGTTCGGTGTCGTCAACATGAAGCTTTTCTTTTTCGCTGTCACCCATCACATGCCCTGCATGTGTGATGAGGTGATTCCCCTAATGGCTCATCAATTATTCCGCGAACTTTAGTGAGTCTCAACTGTGAACCACCGTACAAAAGCCGCCCTTAAAATAATTTGCTGCTCCGCTGTGGCATTTGGAAAAGCGGGCGGATTAACAAGTTTAACCGTTTCTTCTGAGCTTGAACAAAAGCGTGATGTTTTTACGGCGACGCAGCGTAATCGGATTGTCGTTTATTGAAATGAATTCCATGCTGCGCCGCGACGAGCGAGGAAATTGCCACAGTCTTTCCCCACGATCTACTTTAAACATAAAATTAACTCGGTTGAGCGACATGTACAACAGAGCAGAGGTTAAATAATGAAGAGACGGGGTTATGCGCCAATTTTTCTTGGTAAAGAAATCGTCCTGTTAGCTGTGGCGCAAGGAGAAAAGGCACAATGATTTTGCTTCTATTTTACTGTCAAACAGAAAAACAAACTGTTTTTAGTCAATCAATCAACTATCTTTGTGGATATATAATAGTCTTTACTGCAGTGGTTCTCAACCTTTTCGCTGAAGGGGGACAAATCCAGGTTTACGACTTTGCTAGAGGGTCGCACTAAAGAAATTTTAACACAGGTTAATCGGCACGTTTTGATTTATAGCAGAATGAAGTCTGTTGCACGAACAACTAAAGGTTTTGTTGAAAGGCTGCTGAGGGCCGCAAAAAGGGTGCTTGGGGTCCGCATGCGGCCCTCAGAACAGTGGTTGAGAACCACTGCTTTAGTGATCACAAGCAATCAATTTTTAATCACGTTTTTCTACCCCGACCGTGGAATCCTATCGTTTATCTTATCTAAGTAGAAGAGCCAACGTACTTTAACACGTGGCTAATATTTCAGAAACGAACCTCTGACCCCGTACCTGTTTCTATTGATTTTTACACTTCCCACTAACCGGCCTATGTAAACCATGCACACAGTCACAAACAGCAGTACCTCTATAAAGCTATCAACTTCATGAAAAGGCGTCATTGGCTTTACGAGAGACTGGCCAGAATGCTTTTCGGGCATATCGCTTTCGTCCAGTATAGTGATTGATTGGACGTTTCTTCTGTAAACTTGCTCTTTGCATAAGATTTTCAATTTCTCAAGACAGAGGAAATAGATTCCATTCTACGGGGTGCGCTGTGCTGAAGCTCTTCATCATCTCCAACGTCATACAAACGCAGAGACGCTCACTTTAACAGCCCACTAGCACTTTACTATAGTTTTCACAAAAGCACCTAATAATCACTAGCGAAGGATCACGTGGTTGTTTATGCTTTGTACATCTGCTGCTGTTTTCACTCACGGTTCACTGCGGCAAAAGTAAATCGAAACAGCGATACAAGAGAGACTGCCCTGTGACTGTAAATCGAAAAATGCAGTCGGGAAGGAATATAGATTTTTTTGCGGCGAAGCAACGGCCTGGCTTTCTCCCCTGTTCCCGTAGCAGCTGGGCAAGACATAAAAGCGCTGGCAACTGGAAACAGCGCTGTGAATCTGGTCCATTGCTCGCGTGGACGGATAGAATTGATTTCCGTCGTCCGATCCTGCAGTGCACGGCACTAATGCGTCTTGCTAATCCAGTGGTGCCGCACAACATTTTGTTCACCGATAACGATAAACGAAACTCTTGTAACGTTTGTTTGCGCGACATGGGCCGACCCCCGAAAGTGGAAACATTGCCCCCCCCAAAGCAGCACATGCCGTCATCAGAAACTCTATTACGCAGACAGTAAATCAGGCATCGACTCAATTCCGATTTAAACACAAACCCGGTGTGGTTTTACAGTCTCCCTTGGTGACAGTTTGCTCATTGATTAACGTTCTATTTGCTTTAAGACAGTCTCAACCTATGCGTGGTTTCACTTTTGCCAAAGCTTTTTGAAACGAGGAAACGACGGATCATTGACTACACCGCGCGCGAGGAGCGTCGTCGTTTACGGAGGATGAATGTCATCCGCACTGCTCAGTTGTCTCATGCCGTCCCAACCGATGTGCAAACATGGCAACGTAAGTAATGTCGTCATCATTCTCGTATGACACTGTTTCTCGTTTAGAGCTCTTGGCGAACTCATATAGCATCAAGTTAAAGATTAACCACGTAGTTTCATAAACAACGCTGTCAAAAGTTTGTTTCGCTTTGGACGGCGTGGGTCGTCGCTTTGGTCATAATGGCGATTAGGAGCAGAAACACCTACATGAGAATAATTGCAAGGGCGGAGAAAATGTGATTTTCCCATCTTTCAACGTGGCTGCTTTCAATGCCTGTTCTCGACGGCGGATTCCGTTTACTTTGGGTACACAAAACGATAAACACACATCGAAGGTAAACCATCTTTCCTTATAGGGAGTTTTTTTATGATTGTTTTTATCGGAAACTTAAGAGGCAGTTGAAAGTTATGGATTGTTAGCAACCATAAGCTCAAAAACAAATCCAGTACTTTGTTCATTTTGTCCGAAGCCTTTAGATAGCAAACAAGATGTGAAATAGAAAAAATTCGAAGCAAATTGTTTTCTGTGCGCACCATAGTTCTGCCGATAAAGTCGACAACTGATGGCGACCAGCTTGGAGAGTTGAATGAAAAAAAGGTCCAACAAAAGGCACGCAAATTAAATGGACAACTCCAGTGGAAAAGAAGTTGCGATTTCTGTCAGATTTTTTTTCAGTCAGCAGTAATAGTTCGTCACTATGTAATTTAACTTGGGTGAAAAAGAAGTGAAACAATTTAGAAAGTTTGTTTGTTTTATTCGTTTTGTATGCTATATCACATTAACCACGCAACGAAAGCATGACTGTTTAGGAGGAATTCTCACCACTATTCGAACGCTTTTGTTTTAGTCCAACGCAACAGTTCCTTCGATCAATATGTGTCACAGACGACGTCAGATGAACGGTAGTGTGATGGACGGCAAATAAATATTAACTGACAAAGATCAGATTGATGACTAAGCCAAGAAGGCAACATAACTTGAAACGACGAGAAACACTGCCCGTAATTCATGTTTGTCGTTTCTGCGTTTTATTAGGGGTGTATTCCACTTGGCGCAATAAATGCGTCACCAGCGAGCACTATCAACTGGCGCCAGCCTTGGTGGCCCTAAATCTTCAAGCAGCTTGGACCATTGAGTAGAACCTTAATCTTGGAGCACCAGCGACTAGGATTGGAAACCTCGTTGGTCCGGGTGTTTTTCACCAATATGATTGAACATCGAGCAGGCTGTACGCCTCAGTACTGACAGCAGATGGAAGTCAAACATTGAACTGGTTTCAAACAGAAAACCTTGAATGAATAACTTGTTAGCGAATTACGCAGCATCCTCAGCGATCATCTGGTATTTCAAAGACGATTTTTATAAAGATGATAAATCAAACAATAGGAGAGCATATGCCCGGGTCTGCTCGTGCCAGCGAGCGTTTCACTTCGCACCGAAGCTAAACACGAGTTTCTGTCACTTCCGATGAACTAAAGCGCACTGATGCTTTTCAAAAACTATATGGAATTACTTTCTCGTTCAACTATTCCCTTCAACTTCAGTGTTTCATTTTTTAATTTTCATTTAAAGTTTTGCAGTCATGCTGCATCGCCAAGAAGTGAAAGCTCGAAAATCAAACAAACAACACGTCCAGCCAAATTACCGCTTCATGCAGCAACAGGGTTCACTTGCCGAGATCACTCTATTACTGCTTGTTACCCAGTCATATAGGGGTGGTCTTGTTGAAGTTGTTTGCTGATTGCGTTAATATTATATGCCTCTCAGTGATTACATCACTTTGTCGCGATCGTTACGTATATCCCAGTCACAGGGCAGTCAATCAAGTGTTGAACGCAGTAACACTTTTTACTGCATTGCTCTTTTTCAATTGATTTTCAACGTATAATCCTCGTCAAATAAGAACAATAGATGCAGCAAAATTGCGCTCAAACTTCCTATGAGCAGAATTAAAGTTGCGTAACTGGCCACTATCCAATAGTTGTAGACCTCAACGTCCTATTTTGTTTCTAACACCTGGCAACTCGACGTCTCTGCTAAAGACAAATGTCAAGGGTGAAGTAAACTGTGCTGAGCCGTTGCTTGTAGCAGAGCTCGATTTGAGATCGGCTCAATGCAAAAGCATAGTAAATTTTTGATACTTTTCTTACGGAAGCTTAAGAGAAGGAAGCGAAAGACATTGTCGTACAATTCTTGTAGACTATTTTTATTTTCCGATAAAATGAGGTAAAGAGCAACTGTAGCTGAAAAACTAATGGTAAAGTAAAACCAAGTTCATATATAGTCTGTAGTCAGCTCACTCTGACTCTAGTCTTAAAAGATTTTCCTCCGGTGAACGCAGGACATTCAGTTCAAGTCACAAAATGTCTGCTCCAAAATTTTCTTGATCTTTCTGAGTATATTTTAATATGTGCATCGTCTGACTTTACCCCACATAGCCTGGGCATGCTTAACCACACTGCTACTGCCCTTCGTTGACGACTTAGCTTCGTTGTTTCTTTTGCTGTGCTCAAGATCATGCTACAAAGCCAGCGCCTGTACACGAATATGCTCAACAAACGTAACAATCAATCCTATTGTTACGTCACAACCACAGCACGCGGGGAAATCTATTAGCGAAGGCCGAAGACGATGGTTACGTGTCGCGCACGTGATGCACCAACAAATCCACAGAAATGTTTCATGTGTGGTACAATAACAATTGAATTTGGAGGCTTGACAACTGGCGTAGATTCTCCTAAAGCTGGTGAGCAATGTTTTGTCTGGTTAATTAGCAGTGGCAGTAGCAAATGACGGAACAGGAAAGGCTCGGTTGTTGATTAACATTAGAAATATACATTTACAAGTCGATGTTAGTCACACTTTTGCCAGAACATCGCGTTGTGAAGCAGAAGTTTTTGTGACGGTGCATTCACACAACAAATTCGTTTGAAATCACTAAAGCGTATCAGCACTTTTACGTCGGCACCTGCACGATGGTGGATGTTTTGAATCAAAGAAGACCTTCAGCGAAACTGATAGACACAAACGTGGTCTAACTAAACTGACTGGTCGTTCTTTTGCTTAATCTTATCAAGCTTAGCACCAAGTAGGCGCATCGGGCTTGCCCTGGCTGCAAACTGGAGGTAGTATCTTATGGTCAAAACTGGAGGCAATAGAGGGGGTTTTGCCCTGATTTGGACATCGTTTCACCTTTGACAATACTTAAGACTATGAAAGGCACTATAAGTAATAAGAAAACAACCGCCCTCCGGGGACGAGAGATATCAATTAACTTACAGAGTTCGTCGCTCGTCACGTGGTTCTCTCCAATCAATCAAATCACGTTTTACGCCTGAAACACTGTAAGAATGAATGCATTAATGAATGCGTTGATCAATATGTGCATTTATGTGGGAAATTCTCCAGTGAGATGATGGACAGCCATTAACAGATTAATTGTGGCATATTGCTTGCTTCCTCAAAATGGCCAATAAAACCGTTGCCTAGCTGATGAGTGCATGTTACGTTGTCATTTGCACTACAACTTCATAAAAAAATGGAATCTATGATAAGGAAAATCTAGTTTAGCAAGATACGTGGAGGGAATGGTTATGCAGTCACAGCCCAAATTTAAGTGTTGACTTTGATTCTAAATCACACTATTTTTCAGTGACCGGAAAATCAACGGCACAAGAATGTTTTGTTCGTGCGAACGGTTTATGCTTTTTAACTTGTTGATAATGATATTTGAACAGGGTGAAACTTGTTTTTTCTGGAAATATAGTTTAGCCAAGATTCTACAGAAAATTTCAAGGTCTTGTTGTTTTGCATTTTTACCCCTTTTGTGTTATTCATCATGTGACATGGCTATATGACGTGAATATTTTGTCCAAACAACACAGTATTTTTTGGTACAACCTGTTGCGCTTTTTGAAGTGAAAAACAACGGCAATGTCCCATAATGTTTTCCAACAGAAATGCACTTTCAAAAGTGAATTTTTTAATCTGTTTCAGGTGGCTCATTAGTAAAACATCTGCTGGGGCATTAGATCTGTTTGTCACTGCTTCGTTTCGTTTCGTTAATTATTTTATTTTTTGTTTCCTTTTCTTTTTTTACTTCGTTGACACGAGAAGCAGCCGTGATTTTGCCTCAAACTGTCCGCACCAACATAGCTCTAGTGTGCCAAGCAATGAAGCAGCCGAACGAGCTACTTTGAAAGTGATGGGTGACTTGCAATCATTTCCGCAACATTGATAAAAACGTTTTTTTTTAAGTTCACCAACGTACTCATGCTATTGATTTGACCGCTTTGTCCAACCTATAAACAACTTTAAAAACTTCAAAATGGCGGGAATATCAAAAATATCCGAAACCTAATACGTTCAGGTGCATGCTTCAGGTGAATTTGGAACTGCTCTTCTAAACTCGTTTTTTCGGTAATGTCGCGCACCTTTTTAAACGGTCCTCTCCTTTATGAAAATGATCTTGATTAATGAGTTTTGAAAATAAACCACTGTAGCTACAGTGTTGTTGACAAGTTCAAACACGGAATCATGTTTGTAGCTGGCAACGGAGGATTTGCCAAACAGCAGATGCCAGAATAGCGGATGGAAGTGAAAAAATACTTCACTCGCTCGCCATTTCTTCAATGTCCTGTATAGCAGGGGTGCATAAGTTTTATAGTTGCTTGACTCGTACACCCTTCGCAAATTTTGCATCGCTGCCAACATCGTTTTCAACAAGTGCGCATGAACTGCAGGATGACTTCTTTCAGTTCTTGTCTTTACGACGAAAAGAGTGAAAACTGATGAACATAGACAACAATTTATGTTACCCTCGGTTGCAATCTGTGGTTTCATGCTCAGGCGGTGGCAGAGTTAGTTGCAATTACAACAATGAACTGCCATTAAAAATACACGCAAGTCAAACGCGTGACTTTCAGTCGGATTTTAAAACTGGATCGAATTGCGAAAAATAGCATTTGCTTTTTCGTGTCTGAAAATGGTGTTGTAGTGAAAAACTTGATTTTGTTTTTTTAGCCAGCATAAAATTTTTGCAAGAGAATCTATCTAAATTAAACAACGCTTTCGCTATGAAACGTATAAATGTATCATTGAATTCGAATCCCATTTCAAAAATGAAAGAAGTGTTTTACAGGTTAATGAATTACAAGCTTTTCCGATTGACAGCTTCAGCATCAAACCTTTGACACAATCTCTGAAATGACAAACGGTTTGATTTCACAACTTTCTGATTCGAAAATAGGCGACATGAAGAAACATGATAAATCACAGAAGAACTTTGTTATGGGTGATGCGTTATAGTTTTGTCCGGGATGAAACTTTCGAACGCAAGCCTTCAAATCGAAATAAATTCTCTTAAGTAATTTCTTCTATTGTTATTTTCCCTGATGTGCTCTTGTGCTGTTTATACTCGTCATGGGAATTATGGGGAAGATATAGATCACAATCCTTAAATCTAGATTCAACCCCTCGGATTTCTTTTACAAAGAAGCATCAGCAGCTCTAAAGCAGTTCCATCCCGATAATGACCGTTTCTCGACAGTGAAACTTCCTGGGCTGTCGTTTGGGCATCCCAGTTTGGGCAAAATGCATGGACCATGAGTAAAACCATGACAAGGACAACTGTTCTTCAACTGCTTGGTCAATTTGCTGTGCACACGATTGGTTCAAAAACAACTGAAGATTAACAAGAGGGGTCAATCATCTGCTGAAGCAATTATTTAGTGTTACGACTGTTGTTTGTGTTTGGTTATGCTAGTTTTAGTTTAATATTTATGACTTGTTTCATGCGTCCAGACAATTTTCCTCTGTGTTAACCCACATGTTTGTCTTTTAGTGCTTCAAAAGATACTTTCTTCAAGCGAACACGATTAAATCATGAATCATGTGAAATCATTGCAACTGCTATTTAACATTAATTGCCAAACTGTGGAACAGTTTGTTGAAAAAGTAAACACAAGTGGTCGTTGTTTTGACTCTCTTGAACCTCCTCCGCATTAGACCTTGCTTGTGTTTTATTTAGAGGCTTAAAGGCAATCGAACTCATAATCCCGCAGCCTACCGACAAACTTATGGGTCAAAGCGGATGGTAAAGTCAAGGAGTGAAGACTGAAGTCCACCTAACTGCCGCTCACATCTTTAACACTGCACCGCGCTCTATGCGCGATTCAGCTTTTACGCCATTCATTCTCTGAATATTTTACTGTCATAAGCAGCTTAAAATAATTGGTAAAAAGGTCAAAACTTATTGAAACATGCCGATTCGCCAAAGCGTCTTGTGCACCTGGGCGCAGGGCAACAGAACTGCTGCCAAGTTGCGGAGTGGTCGCAGCTGGTTTCAAGAAATCCTCAACAGCGTTATTCTGAACCTTGGACCGTGCGCAAGCGTATGCTCCGCGATCAATCCGGTGTGAAAAGTTCAAAGATAGAAACACAGCAGCAGATTATAAAGCTCATTACCGTAAGAAGACGTAGCCTATTACGCCATTCCGATAAAACACGCCATCGTTTATTTTAGGCTTTTCACCACACTTATTAAAGTCCAACTAAGTCATAGAAGGTCACTATAATTACTAATAAAAAGCTGATTGTCTTACCCTCTGGATGTTTCTTTGGTTAAATTCCTCAAGAAACTTGTAGCGGTGAAAAGGTTTCCAAAAAATATCTTCCCGAAAACTTTCGACAGCCTAACAATTTTCTTTATTACTTCAACAAAGATGTGTTGCGTGGCAACGAGGTTGGGAGGTTGGCTGTGAGCTGCTGTTGTCGTTTTGCGCAAGTGGACTTAAGCTCCATTATTGACTTTCTGAGAGCTACCACGTTGTATATTTGAGCGGATGCCCCTGTTGTGGTGGTGGCTGATATGTAGGTTGAGGGGTGCGGATTGCTGCAGTTGTAAACTTGATATTTAATTGGTTAAATTCATAATGTACTTATTGATTTGGTCATTGTGTGGTGTTGTTACTTGTTGCAACGTCTTTATCTTTGTTTGTATTGTTTGTTTGTCACTACGGTGTTTCATTTGTGTTTTGTTGTTTTGCATGAATTTTTGGGACAGTGGTCCAATGACAGCTGCGGCCGTCGCTTCCTACCTCTGCATTCCTGACCACGTACCCTCTGCGTGGTCGGAGTGCTAACATAAACTGAACTGAACTGCTCAGCACCATTAGATAAACATACACGTACAATTCAATCCCATTTCGGGTGCTTCGACTAAGGGAGATGATTTTCTGCTGCTAAGTATTTGTTTACCTTCATAAAAACGTTGTTGCATCAACAGCAGACAACCTTAATCGTTTACGTTGATTATGCAACAACAGAACGGTTGTTTATGCAAAAGCACGTGTTGGTTTCGTATTTGTTGGTGAATCTCAAGTTGGAGCAGGGCACACCAACCAACCAATCAACCAATCTTTACGTTTGCAGATGTTGCTAAAACAACTATCTGATTTTTAAAGGTTACGTGACAAATGCAGCAAAATGATATATAATTTTTGGTTCCTCAAACGAAGTGCCTTCGTCTAGGTGCAGCTGGAAAAGGGTGTAGAACTGTATACGATGCCTAAGAGTATGTCGAAGTATCTCTTTGATTATGTTTTCGCCTATGAGTTAGTTTGGCTCACCTTGGCCTTTACCAGTTCTAAAATTTGTGCATCTTTCAAAATTAACTTTGTCGAAGCCTGTCCTGAAACGTCACCTTCAACAACATCATGATGTAAACTTTTGAAAATTAGCCTTTGAAAAAATCCAGCCAGCTTTTTGATTAAAGTTACCATTTTTTCTATAATGCCAGTCATCATAAAGTCTCTTAACCAACGCAATCATAAGCAATAGCTTGGAGAGTGAAGTTATTTAGGAGAGGGAAGGAAAATTTGAGTAAGTTAATTTTTTAACTCACCAACCACTTTGTTACAAGTTTTCCAGTATTTTCGCTTTTTTTCGTGAAAACGTGTAAATGAGTAAAACTGTTAACTGCACTCACATTTTTTCCCATGTTTCAAAATTTTGAAAACGTTTGCGGGAATCTTACAAATATGTTACCTCACAGTACATGAAACTTTGCCCGATTTTTCACAACCCATCAGTTAACCGAAGGTGATCACACTAACCTGCGCCTGTTTGCTACAGTCATAGACAAAGTATAAGTTTTTGGTGACGTAAACAATGCTGCAGACAACTCTCAGGAGCAGCGTTCACTCTCATGCATTTGGCTGTGAAACGTAAACGTTGGAAAAGACGGAGCAATACGGTTTGTTTGTTACGTTGTTACAACAAACAACCACTTTGTAAACAAAGAGCAGTAGTTTGAAAAAACGAAACATGTTTGTCAACAGAGTTCTAGAATTAAATAGAGCACGGGTTGTTTTTGAGTTTTCATTCAAACCGAAGTTGCTATAAGGAAAGGCTTGTTTTTAAGGCACGATAAGCCTCATTCAACAAAATCACCTACAGAGATGAAATAGCTGTTACTACTTCACTTTTTGTGGAGTGCCACTGGCTCAGAAAAGAATACAGGCATTAAAGAAAAACATAAAAAGTAACCGTGAAATCTTTCTTGCTAAAGAACTTGAAAGGAACGATCTCAACAAGGAAGTTCAATTATTGCTTGCATTTTTGCTTTACATAAAAGTCAGATCCAGAAACCAAACAAATAATTAACAACCCAATAAGGAGTACATTTTCAGTAATTAGGCCATCGGTCATTAAACAGTCTCGTATTCTTCAACGAAACTCAAATAATTTACATCTGTATATATTTTCTCGCGAATTAGAACTTTATGCAAAATATCTTGAATTGTGTTTATTGATTTATAGTTATGTAAGGAGCATCAAGTCAGGTTTTATTTCATAAACTGAGCAGCTTGGCTCAGGTTAACAACAGAATAACGGAATGAGTCCTGCCCAAGTTCGCGATTTCTTTGTAACGAAAAGCAAATTAGGCTAGAGGCTTGCATCAGTAAACACGTTGCGTATAATCTTCCAACGGAAGCGCGAAGCACCACAACCTAATCTAAGAACGGGCTACGGTCAAAAGCTTCAAATCGTTTGATTATACGCTGCCCGGCTCAATTGCGGTTTGCCGCGCAGCAAATACAGGGTTTGTTGCAAGAAAGTTGGTGCCTGCAGGTAAGGATCATCTTTTTGTGGCAGATTTTACGTAAGATTGTTGCAATGACCTACGAAGCACGAAAAACGATGGACATCGTCTGAGTCGACGCGACAATCGAGCGGAAGTCATTCAGAGATGGTTGAAATATTTTACGTTTCTTGAATGGTGCATTTTGTACCATGACAGAATAAATTCTTTCAAGGCAAAATTACCTGAGAGGTGCAGTCTAAGCAAACAACTTGGAAGAGAAAAAGAAAATCGCTCATTTCTCGTTGCAAACAATGTCTGCCATTTTTAAATAAAACAAAAGCCACTTGCTGAAACGAATGAAAGTTATCAAATTTAATTGAAATTATTGTTCATGACATTCATATCCAAACAGGTGGCAAAATTGCGAATTGTCCAATAATATAAAAATAGTTGGTGCCGTAAAGGTAACAGGCCTCTTATTTTTGCAAAACGTGAAGCCTCACATTGTGAGAAACGCTATTTTATCTCCACCAAACGTGACTTCACCCTCGCAGTTTCATGACACGAAGCAGAGATGAGTGTCACGTGACCGTTGGTGTAATTTTGAACATAGAAATCATGTAAATTGGGTTATTGGCAAGTTTAGAAACTAACTGTCGCAGCACCTACGAAATATCTTTCTTATCACTGATTTGGGCCTGAATAACTCACTCCCATGGAATTGGGAGATTTAGCGTTTCCGAATCCACTCAAAGCGGGCGCAAGTGTAACATTATTAACTAGTCAAGCGTTGCATCTTGCCCAGACATGGTCAAAGCCCCAATCGTATTGTCCCGTAAAAATACCACACGTTCGTCCTTCATTTCGCATTCCAAGAAACAGGTGGCGAAGTGCGCGTCACAACCAAGGCAACAATTAATGGTTCCATGCCCGTTTGTTGCAAACATGGAGAACTGACTTGTTTCTCTCACGAAGAGCGGGCGACGAAGTGAGCCTTTGATGACTGCCGGCCCTGACTCGGGTGACCCCTTTTGATGCTGACGACCAGCGATTGGTCTTCAGGAGACAGGCAGGTGATCCTTGGCAGGGCTTTTTATTTGTGATGGCACATCTCATCATCGTGTGCGGCTTACTGTTGCTTTTTTTCACCGGTGAAGCACTACCTGTCATCTTCCCTGTGTTTTACGACCGTCCGCCTGGCCTTATCACTATGAGTAAAGTTTGCAAACGCTGCCGTTAAACAGTTGCCGTCAGAGAAACGGCAGCGAAATCGCGGAGGCACAAGTTTGTTTTTGGCCCCTGCTGGGCCGACAATTCAAGAAACACGATGAAACTAAACTATTTTTTCCCGAAAAATCTTAAAATCCAGACCCGTCTTTATTTCTGGTCAGAGCCAGTTCATTTAAGAAAAGCAGCGGCACAGCGATTGGTGCTCGATGCCGATCATTACGAAGTGCAAAAATAGAGCGGTGTGAAAACAAAAATTTGATGAAATATTTCGCTTGTTCTCACATTTTTAATCTTTGTACGTCATGTGTTTTATGATGTATCAAAAGCATACGATTCTCCACAAAGTCAACGAGGTTCAACATAGATTTTAGAACGATTTCCAGTGTTCCAGTGTAGGTATGCTTGCAAAGTCAACGGCAGTGCAATCAGATTTATTGAATCTTAAATTAACGTTTTTCCTAACAATTGTTTTATTTAAATTCAAATCGCAATTCACTAGAGGAGAGTTCAGATAAAGACAAATCTCATCTCGTTATAAGTGGTAAGAGCGACACTTGGTTGCTAAGCTTTTTCAACGGGGCCCGAAACGGAAGGGAACCCAAGATTCTAGGGGACGTTCAAATTGTATCATTAATGTGCAACCTCAGTGATGAGGTCAGTTTTGTTCATAAATCATTGAACGTCATTCACTATACAATTGTAGCCAACCCGTGAATTACTACCAATTACCGGTGATACGTGGGCTTCCTAGCATGAGTTGTGGCAACCGTAAAAGAATGCTGCGACAGTCATTGGCCACAAGACGCACAATGGTGACAAGCTGGCGTTTGCATTCCGGTCTCGGGTTTCAAATGCGAAGGAAACGTAAAGAATGGAGCGAAATACCCGGAAGACCATTTCGGCGCATTTGTGCCACGCTCGCATTATGACCGAGGACTTTGCATTGTTTTGCGCCAGAGTGTGTTCAGTGACTGTAAAAAACAGCGATGCGGTGGTGCGACGCTTTTCATAACAGTCTAATTCAAAGTCATTGTGCAGGTAGGAAACTGTGCTTATCGCGCTGTGGGTGACAATCTAGGTATTTTCGTTGGCAAATCATTTCATTGTGTTTATATGACTGGGGCAGGTTTGCAAGCAAAGCCCATTGTTCCGTTAATAATAGCTCTGTAACTAAAGAAAATAGGGACTATAACAACAGCAAGCTTGCTTGGTTACCTTTTTCCCCAACGCCAATGATGCAATTGTGATGAAAGGTGCTAATGAAAAACGCTCTATCAGTAACAATCTGTGTATAACAATGTAGTGAGCTGACTGAATACAAATTAATTCTTAAAAACGAAACGTAAGTTTTAATGATGTTATTGAAAACAAATGTTTCAAAATCTACTTCAACACCTGGACATCATTTGAAAGAACAATAAAAATAAAACACGGTTTTGAAAAGTTGTTGCAAGTATGATTTTGCAGCTGTCAATCGAATTTTGTGTCTGCGTCATTTCACTTGTTGTCAAATCATTGCTTTTACCAACAAGAGTCTGAGAAAAACTGAAAAGTTCTGAATGCGTAGCGATTTTTTCGAATCGAATCATGTACAACAGTCGAGGAAATCATGCAAGCATTGTACGAACACAATATACTGGACGTATCTTTATGAATTAAAGAGCTGTTGCTGCGTAATCACATAAGTACACTTAATAGGGGTCTACTCATGAGCTGTGATAAAGTAAACAACTGTCATTGAACGAACGATTCAGGAATTGCATAAAATATGAGGGATAGCACATGTAAACCTCTGCAAATCCATTCTTTGTCGCAAGTTTGTAATAGATGTACGATCAAACTGAAAACCGACATTATAAAGCTTTAGAAATGAAACATTGCGCTTTTAGGAATGCTTCGTTGCTCATACAATAAAACACAGACGGTTCTCGTAACGAGACGATTTGTAGTATGGAAATCTTACCTTGTTCAGATCCTTGACTTCTTAGTCTTTTCTGAGAATAGTGGAAAGACAAGCAGAAAGACAATTAATTAAATTTCAGCTACATCTGTAAATCTGAAATTGTTCGTTGAAAAGACAACCAATTCATCTTGATTCCCACATTGGTGGCCAGTAAGTTTGTTTTGGTTGCTTAAACGAAAAAATATATCTTAACTTTTTTAATGTAAGCAAATTTGTAACTCTGAAGCTGTAACAAACTTAATTTTGTGAAAATTTTAAACGAATACCGAGAGGCTTCATAATATGTTAGTTCACCATTTTTCACATTAACTTCTTTCAAATCTTAATTATTTATTATCAAGGGCGTACGCAATGTGGGGTTGGGGTTCACTCCCCCCCTTGAGCTTGATATTTTACAAAATCTTTATTACTTGCGCAAAGGAAATTACATGTTTCGCATACTTTTTCATGTTAATTTGTCGACTTAATGCAAATACCACGGAATAAATTTGCATGCAGATTTCAAGGAGCATTGTAAATGGGCCAAAAAGTAATAAATAGGTTTTGGTGATAATCAGGGTTATCGTCTGCGTCCAGAAACCATCTCACCACTCTTTGCAGTCCTTTCGACCACTACGCATGTTTCAGATTGCGTTCCGTGATAGTTCACTTTATCTGAAATATTGTCTTTGTTTTGTCTGCTATAGCTGATCAGCGCAAGTGCTGACCGTACTGGCTACATTACCAAATTCTGTAGCATTATACAACTGTTGCACGAGCTCAAATACAGTAGTTTTTAACATACAAGCATTCAGGCATTTCATAATGTCTCAGCAGGGGAAAAGAAAACTGTTTTCTGGACTTCTATACATAACAAAATATTGAAAGTTTTCTTGCGTACTTTATGCGCATTCTCAATTCTTGTGTATCAGGGTTGCCAGTTTGGCTTTTTTGAAGCCAGATTTTGAAATTCTGGCTTTTTTGAAGACCTTTGGCTTTTTTTTGGAAATGAAAAAAGCTGCATATTCAATACAAATCTCTAGCGACTAGGGTCTATTACCATGTAGGGTGCACAGAATATTGCAAAACTTTTACTGTTGCCTAAATGATCGATGTTATTGATAAAAAACAAATGCACGACAGTGTAATTACGGGGAAAGAATATGCTTCTAAAGATTGAACTTGTGTTATATCGATGTTTTTGACGAGTTTTAATGTCTATTTTGTGTGTATTTGTGCATGTTTTATGTGCATATGCCTCAAAACTGCCATTTGACTTTTTCTGGCTTTTTTGGGACAAGGTCTGTCTTTTTTTGGTGAAGACAGGAGGTCGGCAACCCTGTTGTGTAGTTTAGTAAGATTCGATCTTGCAAACTGGCGTGTGCGCCAGCTAGTCCAGCCTCACACCTATGCTCGACTGCGCGTATTCGACGAGACATTCGCGCAGCCTCATTTTGCAGTTGTAAATTGCTCTGACGCAGTGATCATTGCGTTTTGCTCCCCTTTTTCAACACGCAGCCAAACGTTTGCAGTTACGAGCTCCTGTTTCGCAGCATTGAGTTTATTTTCCTCCGACATCCCAACTTGGAGCGCTGATAGTTTATATTCAGTGCAATGATACATAAAATAAATGGAGTGCGTGTAGAAGAATATGCATATTATGTCAACAAACTTCGCCAAAACGTTGGTTTGGAAACATGAATATGACGTCAAATTGCGACGTCACAAAGACTGCACGCCACAAACAAATGACCACCATATGCCACTGAATCAAATCCCTCCCCATGAAAATTTTCTGCGTCCGCCACTGTTTATTATTATTATTTTACTCTGCGAAGCTCCTCACTTAATGCGAAGCAAGCCCGCAACGAGCAGGAAAGAACCGGGCAATTGCCTCCACAAATTTTTTTTCAAAAACATGTTTAGTTGTTAAGGTACAACAACAACTTACAATCATTTTGACCCCTCCCCGAAAATATCAGCTGGCTGGAGCTCCTGATGCAAAGTGTTCTGCCAAAAAATAGAAAATCCTTAAGATGTTATTGTAGATATGTATAGCACTACGACCGCGATTTCAACAATCGTTTAAGGTTTTTGCAACAAAAACTGAAAATTTGTGAAACCAATACATATACAACCCAGGCCCGTTGCCAGATTTTAAGGTTTGAGGGCGCAAAATACAATTTTATTGGGGCAAGGTTTTTGTTTTCATTAGATGTTTGAAACACATTTTTCGGGGCACAACAAAATTTATGGAGCACAAAAAATTGGAGGGCGCTGGCGCCTAATGCCCCTTGGCTACAGGCCTGGTATAAACAAGTTCACGTTTGTGAAACATGCCTGTTATGTTGGTTGGAAGTTTCTTCTTTTATTGACTGCGATGCTCTTCGCTTTTTTCTGCTTTGGCGCGTGCCCTTCCATTAACCTTTGCCGTCAATCTGTGCTCCCGCCGATGAAAGGACAGACATCTGCGCACAGAAGCGTGGTCTGGAACCACGAGGGAGGTTCCTTACCCGGAAATAACCGTGTGGCCCGAGGACGCTAACCACTAGTGCCACTTGTGGCCGCACTGGCAAATGGAATTGCGCAGAGTTGGTGAGAACTCCCTCTCCTGTCTGCCCATCATCGCTGCTTGTAAGAAGTTTTTTTTATCGGTAAACTATGAGAAAGCAAAATAACATCTTGCAAGTCGTTGCCTCCCCTTACGGTAGTGATTCCCAAACTTTTTCTGATCGTGCGCCACTTGTGGGTCCCGTACTGTCGTCACCACGTACCACCTGGTTCCAGGACAACTCAATCTACCACTGTTTGGTCAAAGGTTTGGAAAAACAGAATTGACACAAATGCAACATGAACAAAATGGCTGTGTGAAACTATAATGTCCTTTCTTTACCAGCAAACTAAGTACACAAAAATTTAGGAATTTAGTGACATAACTCGATAAGTATAAACTATAACTGTGAATTAGTTTCTTGTGAAGAAAAAATATTAAGCCTATTCGCGTACCACCTTGAAGGCCTTCTCGTGCCATAAGTGGTAAATGTGCCACAGTTTAGGAACCACTGCTCTATAAGAGGTGTACCTATTGTTGAGATCCATGTGATTATATTTATATAAGCGATGATGTTTATATGTTTGTAAGCATTTGTTGTTTGCCTTATGAACAGCTCTTTGCTGAAAGAATGCCAGACTGTTTTTTGTCTTACCTGAACAAGTGCAAGGTAACAGCAAGCTTTTCGATCGATGGAGAGATTGCCACCACACTGCGTGGTTGTAATGACTGCCAGAATCGCTTCCACAGCACGCTTGACTGCCCACCATGCGCATTTCCATTTCTGATATTTTGGGCTGTTTTTCTTCCTGCCTTGCTTCTTGTCAAAACAAATACGATTCTCATAAATTGTTTGAAAACGCGCAAAATGTTGCGCATCAAGCGAAAGATTTTGATCAAAGGTCAAAACATCGGTGAACACAGCTTCTTGGGTCTTAGAAAAGGTAAGGAAAAAAGAAAACCTTTCATTAGTAACTTCATGAACAAGGAAGCGAAATCTGTGTAGGTACCGGATCAGGTCAAAGCTTTAAGTTATCAAAGTAAAACAATTTCAAGATTAAGGAAATCTTGTTTGCATTCATGCCTGGCTTGTTGTCTTCACAGTGCACGTCTTGATCTCATTTTATCAGAACGAATCGACTCATTATTTTGAATATAATATTAATTCAAGAGTTGCCAACATCTTGAACGCAGTTTACCAGTTTAAGAATGATATCAAAGTGTTAATGACTTCGCGTTGCAAACATCTTTTGTGTTGAGACTTATGTAGCTACAGGATTCAATTTGATACCATTTCATTAGAGCGGCAAATCACTGCAATGAGTAATCACTCCTCATGCCACTTGCGGCACGCGTGCTAGGAGTTCTCGACCTCTGGAACTATTCATGATTTTCTTGCCTCGTGTCTATTTAACTGTTATAAGACAAAGCACCTTAAACCATTTGTTGATTATTCCTTTAATGACCTTTTCAGTGAGTTCACAAAGGATTGACAATTTTTTTTCAATGTTAATCTGCTTTGTATCCTTGGAAAATATCTAATCCAAATAATGGAGTTCTGCTTCGCATCCACAATTCGCGCAGACATCACCGCCTTGCAAACGTAACAAACCTACATTTACAGTAAAAAAAGTCCATCATATAATCCGGGAAGTTCGAAAAAACTTGAATGCTGAACCAATTCTCCGACAATTCGAGATTTCCCATGCAACATGCAACTGCAAATGTGTGCTTCGCCCCAGCAGGAAATGTTGGCGAGGCAAGCTTTGTGGTTGCAGCCGCGGAAATAGCCGCCCAGCCCAAGGTTACAGCCGCGGAAATAGGCGTGGTTGCAGCCGCCCAACCCAAGAACCACGTGGCTCAATCTTTTTTGACTTGGCCGGCATTCGTATCGAGTTTGCAACGCTCAGTCATAACTCACAACAATATACTTACCTTATTGACCTAAGATCTGAGCCTGAACTATCATGTACGGGAAACAATCCTTTCACTCAGGACACTTGCAAAGGTGATCCAACTCTAGGAAGGACTATCATTCTGATGCATGTTAAATTAAATCCCTGCAGAACAGTACAAGGCCTGCTACAATCATTGTTACAAACATGCGTAAGAATCTTCAGTATAAGATTTGCCCTTTAGAATATTACGTTCCACCCATGACATCTACCCACTGCACTTTTACTAATCTAACTACATACAATGAAAAACGAAATTGCAGCACATCAATTTACAACATGCGGTTTATTCGCAAATTTCAATTGGGAACACTTTCTTGGCGGAATTCAGCGCAGTAAAAAATAAAAATTAGACATAAAATCTTCTTCCTTAAAAATTAATAACATTTTTGTGAAAAAATTGTTTTTCAAAATCAAGTTTTGTTGTGAGAAACAAGTTTTTCACAGTGCGTTTTTAAACACAACGAAATTTTTACCTGACGCAAAACACACAGTTTGTTCCATTTAGTGCAAGACCCAACAATAACTCACAGAGCATCGTCAGTTTCGTCTTTTATGTATCTTTACTGTAGATAAGCAGTGGTCCAGCCAGGATTGCTGATGTCATAACTTGTTAGATAATTGGAAGTAGCATGAAAGCTGGTGATTTTTTATCCGCAGAAGTGAAGAGCAAACAGAGGAAAAACAAAATTTAATTTCACCAAAATGCGGAACGTGCAGGGCTGTCGCCAGCGGGGGGACCAGTGGTGCACGGCCCTCCCATTTGAAATCGGTGCCCCCCCCATTTCACGTTTGGCCCCCCGGTTGCTGCATACATCCAATAATGTATTTAAAAATTCCCCCCCCCCTTCTGGTTTTTGGCCCCTCCTTCTGGTTTTTGGCCCTCTCTGTGCTAAATCCTGGCGACGGGCCTGGGAACGTGATACGTGAAATTGAGAAAACCCGTTTTTTTCACATAGTTTGTTATATCTTTTGACATCCAAAATATTTGATGACCACTGAACTCTTACCGACGCCTCTTGTATGTACTAGAAAGCACAAATGTTAATATATGTTGACAAAGCTTTGTGAGTGAAACTGCAGTATTCGCACAACTTGATAAATAGGACTGGACTGCACGTCGAACTCAGCTGGGCACGTAAAGTGTTGCTTCTATTTGAACAGGGGTGCCCAACCTTTCTCTGACCGCGTACCTCCTCAGCATTTCGACAGATGTGCATGAACCCCTAAAGCTTCATATGACGGAATATTTCATCATGACTCATCATGGACGTGTTTAACAATAAGCCTATAATAATTTTTGAAAAAAATATTCACTGGAAACAAGCATTGTATAAATAGATTTTTCCTTTTTATTGTTAGTCTTACATGTATCCCTACAGTCAACCAAATGTACCCCATCAGATTGGGAACCCCTGTGCTAGAAAATTTCATATAAAATTTTGCAGTGTAATGGTTACACGCTTCTTGTTTGAACGGATGATATTTATTGTATATTGCATGACTGGAAATAACTTTAAAACAAGGCAAAACAAGCCAAAAACAAACTAAATTATTATCAATCAAGGGTAAGCGTATCTGACAAACAACAGATCACAGTAAGGGAATCTAAGCGTAAAGCCCCCTTCCCACCCGTGAGGGTCGATGATCCACATTTGCGTAAAGGAAAATTAGTTGTTCTTTTTAATTTAAACTTAAAGCATTGGTTTTAGAATGTCTGCAACTATTTCAAGCGGTCAGCGCAACATACGCATGAAAAATAGAAAAATAACTTGCAGATGAGCACCTTTTTCCACTGAACAAGTTCCCGTTGTACCGGAAGGTTGTTTATCCGAGGTTGAGCTAAAAGGTGAGAATTCTATTAACAAACCGACAACTTCGTAAGGTCATGCGCAGGAACAATGCTGTCCTCCCGGTGAACCTAAGGACATTGGCGACGGGAGTTATTTAATCACGTCGCAACTCCCTTGTGACCTGCGTCATCTGTTGCGGGTATTGATGGTCTGCGCCCTTTCGGTAGGCACCTCACGTGATGTAACCGTTGCCTCAACCGCAACTGTGGAAAGAAACCTGAAAAAATATTTTTGCAATGTAATGCGTTTTTGCTGACAAATAATTTGTACTTTCAGGTTAGTTTTGAACTAAATGTTTATATAATAAAGCATTCAAAATACTTAAATTCTCCTACACAAGATGAAAGTATCTTGTCAGGTCCCGCGATGAAGGTTTTATGAAGGTACACACAACAACTTGCCTTTTGTATGTATATGTGTAGAAATAATCACGTACGTTAGAGCTCACACGCGGGAATACTCCTGAATAATGTATAAGTAAAGATCGATTGTTATCAAAATTTGTGATTGCAACAAAATCTCCACATGTTACAAGCTAAATTTATGCTTTTACGTTGAACAGGTGAATCTTGCTGTAATTATTTTGACTTGTTTGTTTATTTCAGGAATTTAGTCAAGCAAGGCCGTGGGTAAAAATGAACCAGACACAAAGTCTGATATCTGCTCAGAGAAAAATCGAGCAACCTCGATATATCTGCATCGCCGTGGAGCGGTTGAGGGGATTGACGTTTTTTCCAAATCTTTCAAATGGGAATGGTGTTCCCTCGTTTGGATTGTAATTTCGTTTTAGATGAAATTTATCACAAGGCAATTCTTAAACCTCGGGAAACACATGTTTTGAAACACTACATTATCTCGGTTCAGTTTTCGGCGCCCCAATCAGCCGGCCCCGGTTCTGCAGCAGCAAGTTTAAACCCAACTAACCTGGAGAAGATTGCTGTTGATCTGTATCAAGGTAACGATCATTATGCGCTGAAAACGTGCTTTCTTGAATTTGAAGGTTGCCTCTCACCCTTTGAAACCCAGTTCAAACTGTTGTCAGATATTCCCTATGTGGTCAAGTTTTTGAGCTATTTAATATTTGAAATTTATGCAGTTGTAGCATTTTACGCATACTGTTGCATAAGAGGGTTACACATTTCGTGATTTGTTAAACTGACTAACATGTTATTTAAGCACTAGTGACTTCTTGCAATAACCGTGATTTGTAAACTAGCTTATGAAGAGCAACGTACAGCATAGAAAACATACAGAGATTAAACAAACACAAAACTTCAGTTAGTGTATACTGTATACTTGCAACTGTGACTTACAAGACACAGATGAGGAAACGACACAGATATTATGGCCTTGCAATGCAAATATTGCGGTGACAAAACAACGTTAAAATGCAAAGAATAGCCCAAACATAATAGCATACTCTCTTTTCATGACAGAAGAGATTGCACGGTTGCTAATCCAGAAATTGTCTTTTCTGTTTTTTCGGGAGTAGCTACTGCCAGCAACCCCTTTCTAAGCACTAGCAATTATCTGCCAACATGTCGGTATTCCAGCATCCCTGGTATCTTTTCTTTGTTTTTATATCTTGGTGGACGGACTCTCTTCGCTCTTCAATCATTGCTTCTAAGTTTTCAGGAAAATAGTTTGCATGACTATGAAGAAAATGAACCTTCACACTCATTTGCATCCTAATTTTTCGTAAGAATTTAACAGCTTTTTTGAAAGGTCGTAATAGTTAGGAGCTTTAAAATATCCAAGGAAGTTTTCGGCAACTGCTGTAAGTGAGCGCTCCGCATTTTATGAGGGTTGTCAAGGTAAGTGGAAAATATTTGTCCTGCATTTTAAACGTCATATCTGAGAACCATCAAAAAGTCCAGCCCTCAACTTTTCAGTGCTCAGCGCAGGTAACTTTTCACACAAATTTGCAAAGCAGTCACTTTTACCTATTTAAAGCTTTTGCAAACTGTTTTCATATTTTGATATGGAAAAGAGGAAGCAACACCTCGTTCGGATTAATCAAAGGAAAGTGTATAATATATCGTTTACCAATCTCAAGTCTTTCTCTCTTTGGCCAACTTTCCCTCGTCCAATGCTCTTGGCAAGCCCTGCTGTCCCACAGACACAAGAAACACGGAAAGTTTATGCATCCACTTTGTTGCCCAATCACTTTGTTGCCCAATGAACTCATCAGCAACTTCAATGTGTTCAATAATATAAAGATAACTGTACATTACAGTGTTCACATGCGCATATCAGGTGAGAAAGTACGCATATCGGATGAAGCAGAACGTGTTCAATCGATTTCATATTCTCATATAAGATCATTGTCAGGGTTTTAACAGCTGAAACACATTCACTTACAACTTGCAACAAAACTATGAAACGCCAGGTTGTCTGATATTAGAATAAAAAAACTGGTAAATTTCATATAAAGGGCACAAACGAACCAGCTGCTCTGTGGTGATGGTTGCAACTTGCAAGTAGCCTAATAGACACATGTGAAATGGGACATAACGCCAGAGAAAAGATTTGTGCGAAACAATAAGTTTACCGCAAGAGTACATTAATAAATTATTTAAATTTGGACCAACATTGGTTTTCGTAGAATTGACATTCGACAAAACTTTCGTGCAATGAAAACAAAAATTTTCATCTTTTTTAAAGCCGACATTGCTTCGACATGTTCTTTCACGGTATAACGTGGCGCAAAAGTTCGCTGAGGCGCAAAAGTTCGCAGCCCTCACGGTGAAAAAGTCCGAAATATAATGTTTCGGACACGAACCCCATAATTTTTTCAAGTCCCCAAAAATCCTGTATACCGGTGTTGCTAGCCACCCTTGATCGTAAACCGCACGAAATGGTGTTTAAAAATTTATGTAAGCCGCCCTCGATTTCAAGTCGCACTTGAACATAAGTTACCTATGCCTCTGAGATGCTTTCGAGTTAAGCACGTTTCGCATTTAATTGACAGCCCTGGTGATTATGCTTCACCACTACAACTGCTTTCTGTTCATCATAATCCCTCCCGTGACGGATGTGTACGTGATGCTGAAGAGAATAGAATGTGAAAAGAGAGTTTGGTCGACAAAACGCAGCCAATGAAAAACTGAGCGTCATGTATACCTTCAGATAAAGTAAAGAAATAAAAAATGTAAGCCGCTATCTAATGCTAGATAAGAGATAATCTAATGCTACTATCGCATTTATTCGATTGTAAGCCGCGGCTTATATAAAGCTTTCTTTTCATCATTTCATGCGGTTTATAATCGAATAAATACGGTAGTAGCAATAGATTATGTCTATCCAATTATATCATAACAACTTGTGTTTTAACTGCGGGGGTGAATTTGTAGTTGTTTGCGTTGAGAGGTTTCTTGCGTCATGGTATTGCCTCAAAAGGTGAAGCATTTCAGATTTTTATAAATGGAAGGTACAATTTGCATTTTAAAATGATTTATGAAAAATTTGTAGAAACGAAGACACTTCAGGGAGAATTTTTTCGTAAACATCGCTTAGACTGGTACGCGAAGTAGACTCATTTGGCACCTTCACTTTCTATTCTCCCGCGTACAGACGCATTGCAATTAGTAACCAGAAAGCAAGGCTGCAACTAGCTGAAACTTTCGGGTGGTGCAACGTGTTGTTGATCGCAACGTGTTGTTGTACCTAACAACGAAAAAGGCTATTTGCACTTTTGAAATGTTTTTGAACTTTTTTGAGGGGCAATTTCCCGGTTTGCCCCCATGATTGCGGTCTTTCCTGTATATAATTTCGGTGTAACGCAAACACGCAAGCCAAAGACTTTCAGCACGTATCCGTAGACATACTGTATTTAGTGCTTGGAACACGTGCTATTGAGAACGCAGATAGATTCAGAACAAGCATAATTGACAAAACAACATTCTGGGCCAGTGGTGTAGAAGGCGGGGGTGAAGGAGGTGCAAGCGCATCCCCAAAAGCATAGGCGTACGAGGCGGGGGGTCGGCGGCCCCCCAGGCTTGAAAAATTTCAGGACAAACTCTGTTTTCAGGGCAAGCGCTATAGTTGCTCAAAAATCCTGGATGATAAAAAAATATTTCAATACAGTGAAAAATTCCA
>JGI24158J21664_10000315_pt1 | contig 40917 bp, 26 predicted proteins | sample Ectturendosymbi3_FD_21664 | JGI IMG/M metagenome (IMG submission 21664) | reverse complement strand
TGCGCAAAGCTTCGCACTGTGGCAGCAAGCAACAATAGAGTTCACATGCCATGATCACTCTATTATTGCTTGTTCGTGCCACATATATAATGGTGTTGTTCTTCACCCACATCCCGTTCGTGGTGAATCACACAATCAATGCAACACCACCGGAGAGTTGCAACATTATTACCGATATCACTGTCAACAAATTTCGTACTAACTCCAATCACCAAGCTTGTGACAATCCAATGATGCTGACGTGCAGTCGTTACGTTTACAAATGCTCGTCGAATTTTTTCACAGTCTGCTAGGCATGTTCATGCATCCTCGCAATCATCTTTGTTCAGGTCCTTGTTGAACTGATTATCAGAAAAGTTTCTATTCCACAGAGATGGTTTTTGCACTACAAAACAATACTCCTTATAATGGATGATATAATGAAGTTCTCAAAAGAAATTTTTGTCTCTTTCAGTCATGTGGTTTGTCACGAGAAGAAACATTCATTTCACAGTAGAAAAAATGCGGAACAATCAGGAAGCAAGCGAGAGATAGCTGTAAATCGTTTTTGGATATCACCTTATTTTACTTTTGCGATGTAAGTTTCCTACAACTTAAATATTCACTTCATCTCTGAAAAATTTATAAAAACAGTTATGGTGACAACCAGGACCGAGTTTGCCAGAAAACTTTGGGGAGATTGACTTTGATATGCGTAGTTTTGTGGACAATTATGAACAATCATGATACTGCATTTTGCATAGTAAATCTACACTGCTTCTATTGGTAATCCAATGATCATCTACATTTATTTATTTCCCGGCCTTGTGCTGAGGATTTTCAACAGTAATGTAACCACAAAATGCGCACAACTACATTATTTTATCACAAAATATTGAGATCCTGTGTCATCACTTGTTCGAACGTTGGAGGGGAAATGTACCCCTTTGAAACTCGGTCCGTGAACACAACTATGTTTCAGTAACCATCAGGCAATTTAGGCATCAGGGACGGATTTAGGGAGCGTCAGACCATTGGCTGTCTTAGCTTTTGTGGCCCCCACGCAAGTGCGACCTATATTTGGAAGTGCGTCTGAAAACTGGAAAGTAAAACCTCCACAAAATAATCTTTTCGGGCAAGACTTTGGTGCCACGGCTGCTTTAGATCAGGAGTCTTCAACCTGCGACAGCGTGATCATTTGATGCGGCTCGCATCAGAATTTTCGTTATACCCAATGTCTAATTGAGTCGCGTGGACTCACTGCATGCTTCATACAGGCGTGAAGAACCTGCGTCCGCGCCAGAGTTTTTCTGGATCATCTTGAGAAACGAAACTCCATGATAAGGCGATACTTTGACAAGATGTCTCTCTCGAACCTTCTCATGGTTTCCTTTGTTTTCTTACGAAGATACAGATTGAGTTTTAAAATGAATTTTTCCGGCCCGCCTAGAACAAATGACAATGCAATCCTCCTTGTGATTTAATATAGCACTTTCGTATAGTTCAGAAGCTCCCTTCCTAAAACTTGGGGTTTTTTACTTTTTCACGTTTATATTTCCATCCGGAGTTGTGTCGCCCCACTCGAAAGTTTTGTCTGGTTGTGCAACTGATTCCTGGTTTGCGTAAACTCCAGGGCTGGCTTAATGCAACTACACGTTTTAAGGATCAAACGTCCACAGTCTATGCAGCGCACACATGGGTTGTTTAAGCTGTTTAGGATGTCATTTTCAAAGCAATGTAAATGCAGTAACTTACATAGGGTGAACGTAAACAGCATGAAGACAAGTTTTCCACAGCAAATTATTTTTGCAGCTCCCTCAGCTAATCACAAAGTAAGCCCAGTGTAGACAAGACACATATTTTTCAAGCGATACTCACGCGAAACTCTTCCAGGTGATTTAAACAACATCTAAAACTTCAACAGGCAAGCTCTGCATGTTGGCAATTCTGTTGGAAGCAAGCAAACTTAGGATCCGCAGGAAACGCGTAACAAATATGCTAACAATTGACCAACCAAGGCTCCTATAGCCTACTTCAGGGACAGTGTAGGCTACTTGACTAAGCGCTAAAGACGACAGAGCCCCGTGCTGCAGTGACTATGGCTCGAGTATTTCAGAAGCGACCCAGTGAATTACTGCTGCAAGTTTAACAATTTAAGCTCAACAATGATAAACTAAACCAGGGTTGGGGAACATATTTATTATCACGGGCCGCATGAATCGTGCATTTATCGCTGGCTAGCGGCAAAATCAATTTTATCCTAAAATTCTACCTTTATCTAACCGTGAGGAAGAGTGACTTATCTTGACTTACTATCTAAGTACCTGCTCATCATGGAGAATGGTTTACACTCGATGTTGTACTCTAACCTGGGTAATGAAAATCCTGGTGCGGGCCATATCAAATGTTCACGCGAGCTGCAGGTTCCCTAGCCCTGGACTAAATCATTCCACTAGCGGATATATTAAATAACTCAATTTTTTAAAGCTTTGAAACTTTATATTTGCTGTGAAACACTTCAGTACGATGAGGTATACTCGAAGACTTTCCATAAAAAAAGTTTTGACACGGTTACCACATGTAGCACTGAAAAGCCGCAAGCAAGCGCATGCAGCAAAATAATCACGAGTTTTGAAATGGCAATTCATAATGCGAATAGCTGCATCCACTATGCAAGCATTTGTATCCAAGAAACAGAGGTAAATTAAATGATTGGATCTGCATCAACTGGCAACGAATTTCTCGCCACCAACATATCCACTGTCTCACAGTCAACAACAAAGATCTTTTTCGTGTGATCAGCGAAGAAAAATCATGAGTTTTTTGCAATTTAGAACGGCCGTATCATCCAATTCTGCAATTAAAATAGAACAGGGGTGTAGTGGGGTGGGAACGGCGTTCCCACACCTTTTTTTCGTGCGGGAACGCGTTCCCACACCTTTTTGCACTAGCAACGTTACTTGAAGCGCTTGGAGCAGAATAAATGAATAAATGACAAGCTATCGCGTCTGATGCACCGTAGCATGGTTGTGCAATTACTGTTTGCGACATCATTGATAACAGTGGAAATTCTGATAGGCGAATGCTCACTTCATTGGAAACATTTGGTGGAATCTTACTTTGTACTTGGTGTGGGAACAGCGTTACCAGACCTTTTTGTTTGGTGTTCCCAGATCTCTTTGGGATCGCCGTTCCTACACTTCTTTTTTTAGCACTACATCCTTGAAATAGCAGTATCATTGAGTTTCTCTTGCGTAATGTCAGAAAGCCTCTTGTTTTTTGTTCGCTGAAGGACAGAAAATGAACGTTTCCATTCAGTGCGTGCGACAGTTGCCCCTTCCAAAAATTCACTGTTTTTTGTTTACTTTTGCAAATTCTGTGTGTTTCTTGACTCCTGTTCTTTCTTTTTCTTTATTTTCTTATAACCACTTTCATACAAACGGCCTGCATCTCTCTCGCATCCAGTCATGCTCCTCTGTATCAAGCTTTTCAAACCGCTATTACTTATACTTGAGGTTCAATTTTCTACTGACAAAAAGCACGCACCAACGCACGACCAACAACCACTGCAGAAAGCGACAAGAGGCAGTTGTGTTATTACTCTATTGCGTAACACACCCCTTTGTTATGTAATAACTCAACTGATGAGAATCCAGAGGTTTGCAACCTCGCTGTTTATTAAGTGATTTGCGCAGTTTGTGTTTCTGCAAAATTTCGAGACTATTTGAAGTACAGTAGTAAAGAACCGTCATAGAAAAGAGTTGAGCAGGGTCCTAGCCATGGCCTATTAGGTCAATGCGTAGATCCGTCCCTTAAGCACAACATCAGAACAACAAAGTTTCTATTTACGCAAAGAGTAAGTATTACGTTGGCACTGTTCAAACTGACAAAAGTGTTTGCAGAGGACGTTATGACCAAACAATACATCTGAAACGTCAACCTCTGTTCATCATTCGTGTTTACTGACAAATAGTTCGACGTCAGCAATTGAATTTCATGTACGTATTGCGGCAGTGTGATACAACAACATGTGATTGTTCGACAACAGACAATATATTCCAGGTGACATCAAACGACCCGCTTCAAGATGGGCGTTGATTTCCTGCATAAACATTGTCCGAGACCAGAGCGCTTGAATCGCAATGTGGTAGCGAGCGGTTGAAGAAACATTTGTCTGAAAAAGCCGGTGTGCTGCGCCAATCATTTTCGTATTTATGCTTTCGACCAGGTTCTTCAGAGTTCCACGAAGTGCAAATATTGTCATCATCAAGTTGATGAGTTCATCTACTGCAACAAAATTTAACTGCGGCGTCTGAGTCAAATGCTTGGCTGTGCGGCTTACAATTTGTGTTAAACTTTTTCAATCAGCACAGCAACCGTTTGACTTAAAGAAACGTCCATAAACGGCTATATATTCTTCTTAAGTTGTTCTCCACAATCAGCTAAGAAAGCGTTTCGATTTGAAAAAGACCAATATTTTCTTTTTTGAAAACACTCTGGCCTTCGCTTAAACCTTCACACAAGGCTTTTGTCATTCACGTTTATGGTTACGGCAAGGCAAGTATGTTCTTCGATCACTACCTCACCTCGACAAATCGCAAACCACTAAAGTTTTTCTTGTTTTAAGCAAACCGTTAAGATACTTCAGTATTAAGGCCAGCATTCAATCCTCAACGATTTCTTAAATTGAATTACAGTCGTTGGCTTAGTACAAAATCAAAGTAATTGTGGAATTAGTTTACTTTCGAACGCACGTGCCGAGAGGTAGTCTTTTAAATCCAAGTTTTAAACTTGGCAAAAATAACGGGCAAGAAAAAGCCAGTGGCGTAGCCAGCTCAAGAATTTGGGGGGAAAAATTTGGGGGACCAAAATGTTTGATTTTAGGCGAATACCACCATTTTGTTTGGAAAAACGCCTCTCAAAGCACAAAACGACTATATGTTCTAAAAATTTGTGGGGGTGCATGGTCCCTTTTGCCCCCCCTGGCTGCGCCTTTGAGCAAAGCAGGCGACTTTTGGCATGTTAGAAAAAGTTATGCCTGTGGCTGAGTAGCCTATACATAATATTTCTTCGATGGCTCTGGATAGGTTGACTGCTTGAGATTTTTCTTAAGTGGAGGGCGACTGGGTCGTGCTGCATATTTCATGAGTAAATGGAAAGAGAAACTTTATCAGCGGTATCAACACAGTTTCTTAGGAATGTCATCACAGATCGCAAATCTTCCTGCCTTCTTGATTTAATTTCCTTATGATTTCTTCAGTTTCTTTGAAGACGTAAATAGAAGAACGTGCCCCTGCCTTAACTACACAGTGGTAAACGATCGAAGTGTCTTGCGATGATGTAGCGACAAAGAACAAGTGAAAGTAACGCAGTCAAAAATATTCATGTCCTTGCATTGGGAAAATAGCAGTGAATTTCGCCATAATGCCGACATAAGTCCTGTCATTTTGGTGCCACACAAAAAATTAGAAGAACGCCTTTCATCTCTGCAAAGAGTAGCGGGCATTTCCTCGTGTTCACATCAGACAACACGGCTGGTATTTTGAAAGTGATTTTTTGTACGTTTTTGTTGCCGGTTGGAAAATTTCTGTGAAAAAATGTTCTCCCCGCAACGGGTGACCTTTCACCTTTTCAAATGCTTCGGCAAATACAGAGGCGAACATCACTAATCACTGCCTGAAACTGCAATTGTAGAGGTTTTATGAAGAGAAACGCTCATGTCGTCTTCTGTATTAACGTTATGTACACCTCGCACTCAACCCATTCTTTGACGACACGCTCCGTTGCACATGCGACGCTTCGCTTGCGTTCTTGTTAAGCTCGAGACAAGTTTGGTGTTTCCTTCTCAGGCGCTTCGGTCTGGTGCTTTTCAGTGGATTTGACAGCACAGGCGCATCATCCGATTACCTTTTGCCGAGCGAAGCCAACAGCGCTGTTTCCTGTTTTTGTTGGTTTTCAAAAACTAGAACTTGCATTCTACAAAAACTAATCAACTAACGCTGCTTTTTAGACGGCAAAATAGACAGTGCCCGGCGGCAAAATAGTCCCTTCCTGAACCAGAATCATTTGGGAATTCCAATGCCTTCATCAAATTTGGGCCAATTAAAAAACTGTCATTCAGGTTTTAGGTAAAATTAGAAACATTTGGGTATGGTCCAACAGCTTCCAATTAAATCTGGGCAATGAGGAAAGCTGTTCAAATTTTTGGGTGAAATTAAAAGCGTTTACATAAATTGGAAACATTTGGGTGAAGACCATCAGTCAAATCAAATTTGGCAAAGTTTTCATTCAATTTGGGTAATAGCCTATAGAAGAAGAGCTTCAATGAAATTTGGATACAATTAGAAACATTTGGTTAAATTCCAACAACCTCAATACAATTTGGGTAATTGAAACAGCTTCATTCAAACATGAGTACAATTGGAACCATTTGAGTAAATTAGAAGAGCTTCAATCAGATTTGCATATTATAAACATTTGGGTAAATTTCAACAGCCCAAATCAGATTTGGTTTTGGGCTAATTGAAATAACCTCATTCAAATTTGTCTACACTTAGAAATATTAAAAAATTAGGAACATGTGGTGGTGACCCATTCTAACTGACCCTAACTTTTATAAACATCAAATTGTAGATGTTGGCATGCGTTTTTCAGCTATAATAACAAAAATGCAGCTGTAAATGATGTGAGTGGATACTGTTAAGTTTTCATGTTTCAAGTGTGTTTCATGCTGTGAAGTTTTCAAGACTCCATTTGTTGTTGTTACGCTTTTATAGGCAGCATTAGACCTATGAATTGCTTTTTTTGTAATAATGTAGGTTTAATTCAATACTGTGACGTTATCATAGTTGGACGTAGTATGTGCAGCTACAAATTTTTTTGTGGTAATAATGTGGTGTAGCTGTGATATGATACTGTAAAGTGTAAAGTTTTCGTGTTTCAAAATTGCTTGATGTTAGGAGATTTGCAAGTGTGAAGCTGGTGCGGTAAAGTATTCATGAATACAAGCCAAGTAATTGCAACTGCAATATATTGTGTGGTAGTAGTGTAGCTCTAATTTCATACTGTTTAGGATTTCATATTTTCCATTTGTTTCATGCAATGAATTTCAGATGTTGCATCCTGCCAAATTTTAATGTTTCAATTTGATGTTTTGAAGTGAAGTTTTCATGAATAGTGGCAACTATACTATCTATTGCACTGCATAATTCATTAATGCCGTCCAGTGAAACACTGCTATTTTTATAAAATATTCTTGTTGAGGTTATAAGTCATTTGTCATTGGAAATTTACTTTTACACACATACCTTGGTAGTTGATCATATAGGCTGCAGTATTAATGTCTGAATCAGTTCCACATTGTTATTTCTTCTTGCCATGCTGTGTTCAGTGCACATTCAACTGTCGAAACTGGAGTGTTTTTTGGTTCTCATAACGTAACCTTAGAAGTTGTAAAGTCATGATTAGATGCGGTAGGCCTAATGAAGCATACTGATTGCTAGTTGAGGGCATAAGGCTTTGATCCTCATAATGACAAACTCTTTTCAGGATTGCGTTTATTTACCTCGTTATTTATATTATTTGATAATGAAGAGGTGTGCAAACAATAGTAATTTCAAACTCAGGACTGAGAAATCTGTCCATTTGCAGTTCATAAATGAGATGGAGATACCCACATCAACGAACTTGCATGGCAGTACGTTGCTGCCTTGAATTTACTTTGTAGTCTGCATGAAGAATTGCAGGAGCGCGACTCAACGCATAAATTGATTTGTTACTGATTATTTGACAATTGGTGATTAGACATGCAGACACGTTGATTTGCTTACAATGGTACGTTTTAGTCTTAGCATTAAGACTTTCTGTTTATACGTTATTTGGGAAAAACAAGATCAAATTTGGGCAAAAATTTTTTGCATCCCCAATAATATGGACTCCCGTACACCTATGGCGATGGCCTTTGTACTACTGTGACAACAGCTGATATGTGATCAAAATCGTGGCTTTAAACCAGAGTTTGCAATAAGTCAACTTTCCAACGGATAGAAAGCAGAGGAGGAGGAGGGTGGAGTGCTTTGACCCCGGGTCCACGGCCTCGCAACCGCAGAAAATTCTTTTCTTTCCGGGCGTCAGACTCCATGGCTGCGCGTAATCGAGAATGTAAAGCAGCACCGTGTGAAATTGACTGGAAAAGAACTGCTTGTTTCAAATGCACAACAGTGTTTCGAGATGAGACTGTGCTACTCAGGCAGGGGCGGATCTAGGGGGGGATTTCCCCCTCTAAAATCTAAGAAAGTAACTTTATTCACAACAATTTTGTACAATTCGGGAAACAGCATTCGCGATATAAGGCGATTTTGCCGTCCACTGTTTTGTCACAGCAGTGTTGTGAAGTATACGCCATTTCTCTTACAGTAGCCTAGTTAAGCCGTAATGAGACTTGACCACCAAATATTACCGAAATCGCCCCCCTAACTTTGCTGGCTGGATCCGCCCCTGTGCTCAGGTTACTTGGCTCCCTCAAGCCTTTCTCGCGTAACTCGACGAGAAAAGTTGATCTTGACTGTGAGTGAAGGCGCGGTGAACCGTAACGGATGCCAGGCTTTCCGAGCGTGTAGTTCATTTAGCGAACAGAACGGATAGATAACCATGTTCGTCCGACAAAAGAAAAATATCCCGAAAGCTCAGTCGTTGTTTGACAGGGAAAGAAGCTGAGCCTCGTAATTTTCGCAGCTGCGGAATCCACTCGTCTGCGGCGGCGCCGAGCGACCTAAGTGCTGATTTCGCGCCTCTGTCTGTGAGGTCATAGAGCAGGGAGTTGTGAGGTCATACACCAGGGAGCATACTCAGCATCAACCTGACATGGTTGTTGTGATTCAACCACTTCGCGGAGTATGACGCATTGCGAAAAGTGGAAACTTGAAAAAGGTTTGTTATGAATAGTATTTTGATTTAAAAAACTGTCTTATAGGAGCTTGTCGTCTTATGCGCATTTAGCGCTGTTCGGACAGATAAGCTGGAATCAAAATGTACCTTACGTTTTGTGTGATGCAGTCTGCTCATCTGCTTCCACCACGCGTTTTATAGGTCAGAAAAAATGTCAGCAACTCATGGTGAATTGTTTCGCATTTAAATAACCCAGGGTCAGCTTTGAAGTAGAAAGGTTCATTCGCCAAGGAATGCAATAAAAGCGCTTCTATTTCTCGGCATTCGTGCATAGCAGCACAGAGAGAGGACGATGCCAGCGTCGAGACCTGTTTTGTAAACACGGTCGCAGTTTAACTGGCTGTGGCTTTTGAATGAATTGTCAGCTGCTTTATTTTCGTGGGTGTTTGTGATAAACCTTCGTGCGGCCAGAAAACGCCATGTGCAGTTAGCGCTGCTACAGCATTGGCTGACAAACTTCGCTAACATGCTGCGAAAATCATAAATTATTAAATAACATGTCCAACGTTTTGACGAACTCTTCAGTATTTTTCCGCCTACTTGTGGATGGGTCGGTCAATACCTCATCAAATATGCTGTCTTGAAGTGATGGAAAATTACGAACATGCTTTCTTGCCAAAATAAGCAACAGCGTTTTATAGTATGGATCCTGGTCCGAGTTCTATTTGGCACAACAGTGAGACAACAGTTCACTGTTATATTTCATTAATGCTTCTGATGGTGGCTTATGACTCAGCTGAAACGTTGAACAACATAATATTTTCGAAATTTGTAGCTATATTGTTCACAATTAGAATCTACAGCAAATCCGTGAATTGCTTTCAAAACCAGTGCTGCTACATTTCTAACTCTGTTTATTGCAATCACGAAAAACAAATGCCCAAAGCTAAAGAAGATTTGAACAAGGTTTTGAATATGGCTTGTTAGGTCCATAACTTAGATCAGGGGTCACCAACGTGGTTCCCGCGGGCACCAGGTCGCCCGCAAGGACCAAGTAGGCCGCCCGCGGGCTTGTTCTAAAAATAACATTAGCATGATCAATGTCTTCACATTAACGAATATCAATACCAAAGTAATTAAGGCAAAGTGGGCAAAATTTTTATTTCAGAAGTGTGTATCAAACTAGTAGCCCTTCGCATTAATGGCTGCACAAAGTAGCTCGCAGTTTCAAAAAGGTTGATGACACCTGACTTAAGATTTTTTATGAATGAATCGTCAAGGTGACTTTGAAAGACCAGCGAAACGACTTTCACGTGCAACGACTCATTTCAATTTTTTCAAATGTGTGAAAGTGTTAAGCTATGTAGTTTTTCTCTTCGTCTAATTTACCGCAGGTAGATGATTGATGCCGTTACTGTTTCGCACCAAATCATCTCGTTGCAAACACTCAGCCCCACATAACCTGGGTTGAAACCTTGACGGGCCCTTAGTTGTAAGAAAAAAGACATAAGGATATAAGTGAAAGTGAACCAACGTTATTATCCATTCTAGAAAAAGCAGTGACTGTTAAAAATTTAGCATTTTTGGTCAAACGTTGGTTCGGCAGGCTGGAGATGACATTAGAGAACAGTTGCTTGGCATTAGAGCAATCGCAGCAGTGAAGCACCGGACAGCGAGATTGTGATGGACGCGGAAACGTTCATGATGATGTAAGAGTTACAACGTTTGCGTTTATGTTTCACACTAAGGCGAAGGATCAGCAGCAGCAAAGAACAGCACCTGATACACGACGATGTCATAAGCACAGGATAAAGGCACGCTGAGTTTTTGATTAAGGTCTGGTATTTGTTTTTTCAAGCGGCAATATGCAATGGTTTGTGAAAGCTGGAGAGCAAAGTTAGAACCTGTATTTTCCCTGACATATTTCGGTCCAAAATAGCTCAAAAACTTTCTGCCGTCTTTCATTTTTAGACATTTTTTCACCGAATTGATTTAACTTTTTTTGGTTATTTAAAAAAAAATTCGGTCAACGAACGAAAAAACAGGTTGGAACAGAAGTGAAACTTGGATTGTTTCATAAGTTACAATAGAAAAATTTTGGAAAACAAGAACCAATGATTTTCAATGTTGGACGTTCAAAAAGCAGGTATTTACATCGCCAGAAAAGATGCAATGAAAGATGTTTAGAAGTCAAGTAGATATTTGGTAACCTTTATTTTCCCCACTGCATTAATCGAAACCTTGTTGTCGTTGTTGTTGATGGTTTTGGAAATGTCCGGTGTAGTTTCGTTTACACGTTGTTTCGCTAAAATCGTTGGTTTTTGGATCTTCATTTCCAATCCAACTTGCTCTCGGTGCAATTTTGATGAGGTGGTAAAATTTACTGGAGTCTTGGTGCGTCCAACTGAGTGCCTGCGTAAAAATAGTACTTTGTTACGTGATAATACGCTGCGACGTACTGGCCTTGCACGGAGATTTCGGCTGCTGCTGCATCATTTTAGTGTTGCTTGCATTGCAAGTATTCAAAATAAATCGGTGTCACAAGTCACTGGATCCATTTCATCAAAGTATCGCTCTTTTTCATCACATGAGATAATCATTGCAGAAATGCAAGTGCTTGTGGTTCGCGCAGTCGACGTTCAACTCCAGTCAAGTGTGCTTTTTGTATCAACTCGTGAAGCTCCACAGCTGTGGTGATATCACCTGCGTGTTAACTCTCCACAGGCTGATGCTTTCACTGCACCCTTGATTAGAAGCAAGGGGTAAATTTATTGATGAGGAAAAATTACATAGCACAGGCGGTCCCAACCTATCTGAAGGGGTACATTTAAGGTTAGCAATAGAAGGGAAAATATATTAATAAACAATGTAGCGAGTGTCGGTATCCCGAGACTCCCGACACTTTGCCTGTATTGATCGTATTACAATAAACAATGATTCGAGCATATAAAAAAACAAACACAACGTTCACGCAAAAACAGAGTATGTAGGAGAAATATAGTGACAAAAAATATTTACAGACACAATACACAAAGCGCGGAGAATAGACACATAAAAAGTATATAAAACAAATGTTTTGCAGTGCAATTGTTTGAAAATATTCGTATAATAATTTTTTTCAACATATTTATGCATATATCAGTGACTATTATTTTTTAAAATCATTATATGCTTATTGCTGAATATTTATCAATCATGATAAAATAATTGGGAAAAAGTCGATCAAACGAGTATCAAACATGTTCCGTTTGGTGCGGACTTACACTCGCCTCGTCTTGTTTAACTTTTAGGGGTGCATGCTCATCTGTCGAGAAATTGAAGGGGTGCATGTTCAGAGATAGGTTGGGAACCCCTGACATAGAACCTTCAACCAAAGCTGAAAAAATCGTTTTTAAGGTTCTCATTTTCAACGCTATTGGCTTCAAATAACCAGACGTCGTCACTGATAGCGCTAAGCATATCACAACCGTATGACGTTTTTTTGTTGTTGAGCTGCATACCACCTTACATTCCAAACAATCGACAGAGCAAATTTCTGTGACAACAGTGAAACGAGGCAAACACTTTAGTCAAAACCTGCTCCGGAAAGTTTGGCGCAGAGGGAGCTCTTGTTTCTTTATTATCTTAAGCTCCGGAATGTTCGGCAGTAATTTTGGAAAATTCTCTGCTCACCTAAGAATTCTTGACATGGTGACTATCAGTGACTGATGCGAGGCATGTAGTGGGAGACTCGTAAGTTTTCTGACCTTGCTAGATATCAGTTGACAGCTTATGACGCCGCAGTTTGACAGATGGAAAGCATCGCTAAGCAGAATCAAAATAGGAGGCCCCAAAGAAAGAATTTGCTCGCCTTTGGTTTCCAACGCTGATGAATGTTCTGTTTTTCAACAGCCGATGTAATGGCGAGTGACGCATTGATCCATAACAAAACAAGTTAAAACGTTTCGAGACAAAACTGCACACACAAAGCAATTTTGAAGTTGCAGGGTTAAGGGATTTGCAGATTTCTATCAGCGGTTGTGACTGTTTGGTCGTTTTGCGAAGTTGTGTGCTTCCCTATATTTTTCTGCTTGCGGACACTTGAACGCGTTGCTTTCTTACGCAAACCCGTCAAAAACCTCATATGATGGGGAAGTCTGGTTCCAAACCTGGCATCATCCGACTGAAATAATATTTGTAATGCAAATGCTACCCCCTGCCAAAATGCGGTTGACCACTGTTATCGAACAACGGGAGGCCTTTTAACTCATTGTTTCACCCTCGTGGTCCCCAGGTCGGGAAGCACTGATCTAGTACATAAACATTTAAATTGGAGGCTGGCGGAACTGGCGCCACCCAGCTTTGCCAGAACTAAAGCGTTTACCGCCTCTGCTTTTTGTGCGAAAGTTCACTTCACTGCGCAAAGACATTTTGCAGCTATATTTTCGCGGCGCGGTCGTTTTACAGGTACGTTAATAGCTTCCCTTCTAGGTTGCAAAAAACAGCAATATTTAAAACGCTTTGGTTGAAAGCAAATGGATCTCCACAAGTCGGTTAAAAAAGCTCATCCGAAGCGTTTCAGTTGAATTCGACACAGAATTATTGCAACAATTCTCAGCACGTCGCCAGCAGCGGTAGCATAAAAGTTTGAGGCTGAGGTAATTATGCAATTTGTTTCACGTGACTAACATTTAGGCCTCACATCAAGCAGCATGGCAAGAGTGCAACTACAGCGCAGCTAACAATTACATATCGCATGCAATGTAATTTCCGTTGACATCGAGCGTTGTCGATGGTTCTCATTCGTTGCGTCCACCACCTCGGGGTATATTTATCTTTCGCTCTTTCTCGGTAAGTGGCTAAAGCGAAGAACCACACTACACCTTTAAATTCCATGGCGTCATTACATCATTTACAGAATTATCGTCTAGCAAGTTGCAGAGCGCACGATCACATGCAAGGTGCTTATTGGCTCGACAGGCAAGTGAAGATTGCAGGTCACGAACGATTTTACATTGTGTTATGCGTATGAGATGTAGGCCGGTGTTTTGTGCGCTATAACTTGTTTGGAACCAGCGCACGCATAAATTCAAGTGTTGCGTGATTTTATGTTTATGTGTGCTTGTGTCCTGGTGAGTGCTGCTTGCACCTGTATTTCCCACTGCATATATTTATAATCGGCTGATGGTAAATAGAAAAGGTTGAAAAGACCGCCCTCCTAACCGCTTCAAAAACTTTGCAAGTAGTTCCTGTCTATATTTATATGAAAAAGTTTAATAAGTTCTCTAGCTTGTTTTGTCCGCCTACCCACTCCAGCGCACCTCACCCCCGTTACAGGGGGAAGGGCAAAGGCCTCAAATAGGGGATAGAGTGTTTATGTAAATAACACAGATAGCACAAAAGTTTAAGAAGTTCTCTAGGGTGTACTGTGCTAGAAGACAACAGCTGCTGAACTAAGATTAGTTGTTAATGTCGACAAATGCAGTATTCTAATTCATTCAGCTGAAAATTTTGTTCGCGGTGCTTAGTACGCTGCATCAGATTACAGTGCGCTGGCTGGGATTTGTCTGTTGCAAGCGGATAGTTATTTGAATAACTTGACACCAAACAATTTCTCAAAGAAATGAAGCCTATGTTTTTGGAGACATCATGCAGCAGAGCTTGCGTTTGCTGCAAGACCGTTGAAAACTCCGACGGCAGCCACTCACGTGCAGAGGAATGATTCCCGAAGGTTTTATGAAAATGTCGCTCAGCAGTTGCGCCAGGGCGGTTAAACCCTGGAAGAGGATGAGGCTTCGCCGACCACCAATGTTGCGGTGAAAGGTAGTGTTTGCCGTTTAACATGGAATCACGCCTGTGCTGTACAAGTTTCAGGAGCGCCACTCGGGCGCGGGTCTAATCCAGCCTCATTGTTTTGATGCAAAGCAGACAGGCTTGGAAGACAGGATACAGCCGGCCAGCTCGGATATCTGCCAAATGTGCATCAGCAAGTTCTAAGGGATGGGTAAACATCGGAGTCTTTCATGTAGTTATCGTGAAGTTGCGATCGTTCTATTTCAGGCAACAGCACCGTATTCAACTGAAAACCTTACATGGCATGCTTGGAACTGGAGCGTATCGTCAGATTTTTAGGCAATTTCACGGGTTCTTGAAAATGTTCATTCAGAGAAAAATTCTTTTTGACCATTTTGCTGCTACACGCATAAAAATAACTACACAAAGAAAAAAACTATGACAAAAATTACCAATAATTTACAAAATAAAATTTCAAGTAAGTGAAACGAGGTTTCTCCGTCACGTTCCCAGTTTCCAGCCACCAGTTTCATCTGCCAGCAAGCTCGAGCCAGCGACAAGGTTTCAAATCGAAAGGCCAATATACAAATATGTCAGCAGCTGTCATCTGACTACGCTTTCATCAAAGTTTGCTTATATCGATGTTCTCTGGTTCCAGCGATCATGTGAAATACTTTCCAACGTTGCAGTAATGCAATTGACTCCAATATCTCCGGTTCAGCATTCGCATTACACCAGACCTTTCGTAAGAGATGACTTGAAATTGATTTGCAAAACTAAATTCATAGTTGCGCAACATTATTGACAGAGCCGGTTGCTAAACTTATGTAGTCTTTTCATAATTGTGGACTGCCTGAACACATTGACAACTACTTTTGTAACATTGTGTCAGTTCATAATTGTCAAACAAAGCTTACTTTTTTCCAAAATCGCCATTACCCAGAATGAAAACATGCCCAGGTCAACTTTATTTATTGCGCGTACATTGATCCCAATCTTTGGTCTGAAATACCTGATAATTTTGTCTCTTGCCTTATTTTCAAGTGGAAAACAAAACAAAAATGTCTTGGTCTCTTGCCAAGATGTCAGTTGATTCTTCATTCTTACGTTTCTTGGATTTTTCTTTAATTTTTTATACAGTGCCTCTTCTTTCTATAGTACCCTTAACCCTTCCAAGTACCCACCGCACCCTCCCTGTACATAGGCATGTTTCTCACCCTCTGTGTTTTTTATTTGATGCTCAGTTGTGTGACTACCTTCTGTCTAACATTCAAATTATTGCTGTCGTCACTTTTCCCCTTCACGTGAAACATCTTCAACCTAGAATTGATTTATACCAACAATACGGCTGGATGAATCGTTGACTCATAAGCATAGTTGATTCAACAATAGTTGACTCATAAGATTTTTTGCCAATTCTTTGTGACCGAAAATTTAGTTCACATCAAGTTGAAGAATTCGTTTTTCTCGGATTATTTTTTATTAAGCTGCAATTAATTTTTCTGCCCTTTAATGTTTTGTTCTTTTTGATGCATTTTAGTTACTTCGTGGTTTGAGTCACGAAAATGTACGAATAAACCCACTCACTACTACTCTCCCAATATTTTGCAGTACAGACGAAACTTTTTTCAGCCAAACGGAATAAAGGATTTTAAAATGTGTGGCATATGCTGAAGAATTGAGGTACCCAACGAAAACGGGATCGGGTGGAGCGCGGTATTGTCATGACCTCATTTATTTACAGGTATTTTTGAGGCATTGCTTATTTGAAAAAATCTTGGCTGAAGCCACCGATTGATCTGACACAAGTGCTTCTTTGCAAATCGGCCTGGAGGCATCTGCCCCCCAAAAACATACGTCCTGTTGTTGGTAACACGGTGTTTTTATCAAACTGATGATGTCCACATCAAACAACCGTCATTTCACAACAAGCAGCAGAAGTCAAAGTACAGGACATTGCTGCTTCTGCGGAAGCGAGAGCAGTCCGGTTGCCAGTTGCACATTATCACGAGGTTGCACCACATTCTTGTTTGCAGGTTCATTCATCCTTGAAAACCGGTGATTTCTTTCCTCTCTGGAATGTCTCGTCATGCGCGGAGATCGCCGTGAGTGTAAATTGAGATCTCATGAGATGAACCGCACGCGAGAGAGAGCAGGTCCAACAGGTTGATGCTCTGGCACGGATAAGCTCGCGCACGAGACAGAAGTATCGCCCTCAGCTGTTCCTAGTCATGCGTTACGGCAATGATTGTGACGTCCGCTGCGCCGCTGGTTGAATTAAGCAGCGCGTTGATTAATTACGTCACTTTTATTAACATTTTTTCCTGGTAGATTTTGCCTGAAATTTTCTGCTTGTTCTTCAACATCTTGTTTCTCTTTGCCAAGAGTCTGGCAATCTTGTAAAATATTCCGCGCGCCTGTTATGCCGTCGAAGAGAAACAAACAAACGAGAACTGATAAAACGTGAAACTCCATGCTCGGACGCAGGCTCTTACAAGCCTTTTGAGCAAGGTGCACAACCTTTACGCTATTTTCCGTCCGCACTGCATTTGTTTTTTCAGAATTACGACCGCCAGTGTGTGTATGATATTTTTATTTTTTACGTTGCTTCTTTTCTGCTTCCACACAGTGAGCCCAGCCTACTTCCACACGTCTGTTTGACCGTCTTTCTACTAAGTACCCGCATACACTAGACAAAGAGTTTATGTTAATGCACGGGTGTCATAACTTATATTAAGTTAAATTCCATGTGCATAGCCGCATAAACTTTTATCGAACGGCCACCGCCATGCGGCCGCAAGTTCTGCACCCTGCTGTAGAGGGTCTGAAAAAGAATAAAAAGAACACCCCTGTAGAGACCATCAAAACTGTGGGCGGGTGGGAGGAGAAAGCAAAATACCATCGCGACGTGAAATGTGAGTCAAACAAGCTCTAATTTTTCTGAGGCATCGAAAGTACTCAGCTTGGATTGCATAGGTCGCATTGACATGATATTCACTGTGCACACACCAGTAATTTTCAGGTAACTGACATCTTTCCTAGAAGTCGAAATTGTCGAAAAGTTTAGTGAACAACATCTATCGAAAGCAATCCTTACCCAGCCAAGAAACAAACACTGTGCAGTTCCAAGAGTCTGTATTTTGCCTTCTCAGAAGGCAATTTGAGCTCTTATTCAAAGTATTCTATTTAAATAAAAGCTTTCAATAGATATCGTTCATTAAATCTTTTTGAAGAAAAGCTGATGATACTTACTCAGCAGGCGGAATATGTACTTTAATAAGGTTGCAGTGTCTGATTCTTGGCTGTGAAAGGATTCCTTTCGAATTTCGATAGGTTCGGACTCGGAGAAGAGGAGCATTGCCTTTTCAGTTTACCGGGCAAAGGCCATAAGTTCAGCAGCACGTTTGGAATGCGGGCTTGTTGAGTACCAACGTAAATTTTGAAAACTTTTCTACAAAATATCACTGACCATATTTTGCAGTTGTTTTTAGCAGTGTTCTTTCAACTTTTTTTCCGATGTTTCGCTGTGGCAAAGTTTGCACGCGGCATTGAGCCTGTCAGATTTGCAATGACCAGTGTAGGTTGTGAAGTCATAAAGCGATTGTCTCATTTGGCAAGACAGGGCGTGGCGGGCGACATTGCTGTGCAGGACGTGCACAGGATTAACGAGGATCGGCGTTTAATCCGTCGAACAAGCTGGTGCGCTGTCAAAACAGTTAAACTTCTTCGTACAACAGAAACCTGGTTTTAAGCATCTGCTGAAAGTTCGCGTGGATAAACTTTGTGAGCGGATCAACGCAGACTTAGCGGAGCGAGCGTTAAGTCACGATGAGAGAAAGACCAAGCTTGGACCTGCTGCACGCATACAACTCCGGGCCTTGTTGCAGACGTGAAGCATGGCATGCTTCATTACTCTGTTTGCGAGGATTTCTTTAAAACGCAATGCGGTTTCCATGGTTTCCATGCGGCGGCTGCTTTTGAAATTTATCTGTTTGTGAACAACAAGGTGAACGACAATGGTTAAAGATGTTGACAGAGATTGATGATGACCTCTTTGTGAGGATACGACTTGAAATAAATTCGAAGCTTTATTTCTGCGAAACACTTCTGACATATACCGCATTCGATTTTCTCAGTTTTCATTCGCTTGCTGGCTGTTGAATTCAGAGGAAAAATGAATTCGTGCTCGCTCTTGTGCTACTCACTGTTTTGCAATGAAACTGCTATGAGACCTTGCAGGGAACGCATGACTCACGCAGTGGATAAAAGCAAAATTTGGAAGTCCTGAATGCCGCTCACTTTCCAGAGGTTCGCAAGTCTGTTATCGAAGTAGGCCTCCACGCTTTTGAAGAAGCGACCTTCCTAAAAATCAAAACAGTCTCTTGCCTGAGCAACCTGACAAGACAAGCAACATGACAGACTGAAAACGAAACGTGAAAAACAGACTGAAATTGCGCGAAGCGGCGTCTTGCCGTCTGCACTTTCGTCTGTTGTGTCGAGACGTGAAAAAGAGCATTGCTTTTCAGCGTCTTCATTTTTCCGACTTGTCAGTCTCATGAAACTGTAGGTAGGTTGTTTATGCAGCTATTTCTGTCAGGCATCCATGCTTTCTTCAGCTCAACTTTTTCAGGAGAGAAAGCCGAGAGGGAAGCTCAGTGTAGTAGTAAAAAATCCAATAACAAGTCAGCTGTTTCGAAAATGGTCAGAAAATTCACAATAAAAGACATAATTATGCTGTTGCGTTTGAGTAAAGTAGGCTGGTCAGGCGTTGGTGTTGACAAACTGCCTTCGAGTGTCGCTAGGCCAGCGATTTGGAAGCTTCTCTGAAAAATAAGCAAACTAAATTAAATTGTTACGTAATGTTTACTAATGGCTAACCAAGCCATAGACAAGAAATCAATTTCAAAGTGGCCAAGAAAAGAATGCAATATTGGTGCAGAATGCCTTCGCTACGTAAATCCTGTGCAAAAATGCTTTTTTGGCGACAATCGACATATTTTCATGTATTTGCAGAACAATCTTAAAATAGTGATTTCTGTATTAGGCGGATGTGTGACAATCAAAAGGTTATGACGTAAGAATCGGAAGCTCAGCTGCTCCCGCTGATAACAGAGCACCTGGATTGCCGTTCTGTGATAAGTAGCATTCTGCGAACTCTGTAAAAGGAGTTTTGTTTGCGGTCATCGGTCATTCGCCCGTCGCCAACTTTGGACCGAACAAGTGAAGAAGCTGTGGAAGTGACCACTGCAGTTAAACAGGTAAGACTTGTTGTGATATGCAATTTTGACATTAGACACAAGTAGCGGCCGTAACAAACATATCTCTGTATTATTAAAGCAATTTGTTTGTTTGAGAACAAATTTTAACTCTTTGTCTATTGTTGTTGGCTTGTAGTGAAATTAGCAGTAAACAAAGAACGAAAGCTTTTGTTTTTCTTTAAAGATTGTCAGTGCACCAGGAGTAAAACAATATGGGGTGTCTGTTACAAAATTACTGTAGAAGATTTTTGGACTTGAAATCATTTTTTGAACAAATCAAATAGCCTATTTTTGTAAATTGCTTCACCGAACCAACTCCAAGTCATTAGTTTCTGAAGTCCTGAGTGTTGAGTGCNGTGTGTCTTCTGCTTTGTTTGTTTACGGTTTTTGCTGAGGCAACCTCTGAGCAGTTCACGATCCGAATCGACAAGTATGCTTTATGTTTCGTACACGAAGCTCACGCAGGGTCAAGACTTGTTCGCAACAATTCACGCTTCGATTTGTGACGTGGTTGGTAATAAAAAGCTCCTAGCGGCACATGCACGTTTTCACAGAACATTTTTTGCAAGGTTCAGATGTGTACTTAACTTCCGGTGCGCTGGACTGTAAATTGCGACACCAATAATATTTCTAAACTTTAATGCCAGCTACGTGGTGGTGATTGTATTTCTTGCTATGCTGCCCCACATGCGAAGTTTAATGCTGAAAACCAAAAGCTCGTCTAAAACTTGGCTGTAGCGAAATCACCAGTCACGTGGTCTTGCTGCCAACATCGCACTTGAGCAGTACGAGCTGCAAATGGTTGAAAGCGCAATTTAACGACCGCCGTTTCTGAAAACAAAGCGCTTATTTCAAGCATTGATCATCTCTGATTGAAAAAGATGTGCTATGGAGTACGATTGACGGTGAAAATATCAAGTTCAATTATAATTGTGGCGTAAATGAGTCTCTTAAAATAACAGTTAAATCTCCAACACTAAAAGATTTTTCAAAGGTTTATCTGCTTTTTTTTCCAAAACCATCGTTTTGGAAACAGCAGCAACTATCCCATGACTTGTAGAGGCAACTATGGCAGCTTCCCAACAAAAGCATCGCACTGAAGGCAAAGCAAACATAGCATGCTGTAAACTTCGCCTTAGAACGTGCCAAGCTGATTTAAAATGTTGTTCTCCGTGTTTAAAGCGCGAAACCAGATAACCGTTGAACTACCAAAAACTGAGAAAATTTCAATGACTATTATGCGGTCGATCAACAAATAAACCGAAACTAGCAAACCAAGTCTTGTAAGATTGTCACTCAGTCTGCGATTGTGCTTCAAACTTTGCATCGAGGCAAAATTGTCTTCAAATGATAAATTGAACCAAGAGCTTTCCCTGAACACACGTGTTTATGTAGCAAATACGAATTTCATCAAAACAAAACTCGCGGCGCTTTCGAACATTCGGAAAAATGTAAATAACTTCTGTACCAAAAAAAGTGTCGTCGGAAAAAATGGAGAAAGCCTAGTGCAGCAGCAAATATCTTTCTTGCAAGTTAAGCTGAATGCACACGCCATGCGTCCTGTGCGTCTTTTGGGCGTGTGATTTCGTGACGTCACGTTCTTTTCTGATGCGTCTGGTATGGTCTGCGTTTGAGTAGAAGTAAGTCAGAGCAGTTAGTCTGATGGGTCAATATAGAAACAGGTTCTATTCGAACGCAGACCATACCAGACGCATCAAAAAAGGACGTGATGTCACGAAATCAGACGCATGCATTCAAAAAACGCACAGGGCGCATGCCGTGTGCATTCAGCTTTAGTGTCGCGAACCCTACGTCAAGCAATGTGACGAGCGATTCGTGATGTAATGCCTGGATGCCAGAAACGACTCGGTTGTTGAAATGATTATTGTTAATTGACATGAAGCTGGTCGAAACCCTATGAGTAAATCCATTACTGCGAAAAAAAAGTAGAAATGATTAGGTAGCAGCACTTCGGGAAGTTGACAGATTTTCTTCAAATCTTTAATCTTCTGGTTTCAAAACATGTATCAAACTTGAAATGAATTCATCTGCTTTGTACGCAAGATGTGAGGTAGCTGGCCTATAATTACAACTTTGTTTCTGGCAGACTCAAACGCAACACCGAGGCGTTTGATAATAAGTTTGAATAAGGTGTTAGACTGAATTTTCCTAAACTCATATTTGTTTGTAGCTCCGACTAACACGGATTTTCTCGTAGAATTGTTAGGAAATTATTAGCTAGACAATAGTCAGAAGATTCAGTTTTGTGCTAAACACAGAAGTCGATAAGATCGATGCGGATAATTTTGAAAACTGTTCAGTCGCTAAAGTTTAGGTTTGCAAGTTTTATTGTGGTCAGATTCTCCCGCTCATCAACCAACCCAGGTGTCTGGTTCCGAACTGTTTCTGCAAAAAACTCTCAAGCGACCTTGAATGTATCCGTGCGTTGCATTTTCGTTTCGCAGAGAAAAAGATCAAAACTTTAACCGGCTTTGCTTGTGTTGACGGAAGCACGGGCGTCGGAATGGGGTGACAAGTGGAGCCAAGGCCCCCACTGGATTTTTAATTTATTATTTTCCTATTGAATTTTTAGTAAAAAAAGTTGTTTTTTTAGTTTCGGGTTGATGAAATGAAATTTCACCACTGTTACCCTCCGGAAAACGTCTTTTTGGCCAGACTTGTAAAAATCCACTATTTACCCCTCCCTGGAAAATATTCTTCCGGGGCACATGGATGGAAATCCACAGCAATTGCTATTGCTGCGAGAAATCATTAAATTGTAAAGTCAGTGTTTATTGAACCAAGGAGATGGATTTGATAACGAAGCTTTTTCTGCCTTTAAAATGCTCTGGACCCATAAAATGCGAAATACCGAGGTAATGAAAGGTGCTCAATCGAAATTCTAAGGCTTTGTGCTTCAAGAGTCGTCCGCGAGTCTCTTGCTCAGCGAGAACGGGACATTAAAATCGTGCAAAGGTTGTTTCTACTTTATTTCTTTGATTTGTGTTTACAACAACGACTGGTGTACACAAACGTCTTTTGTAAGCAGCAGAAGTAAACTTTTTGTCGATGAGAACCCACAATCCTAGGTTTTTGTGTACTTGCCGGCAGCCGAGTCAAACTGGGGTTTGAGATACATTGGAATTGCAATGGGAACGATTGTTTTTTGTGTTGTTCAGTGTGTCTCTTGTCTTTGCCGCTGGCAGGCCTGTGCAAATGAATTGGGATGATCATGTTACGGACGACCAGCTGTGTCTTGTATTTAAAGCTAATCTAAAGATTGTTGTGGAGCTCAGCGTACGCTTGAGCATGCGCACGCGAAACGTCTTGCGTCAAGTGTTCGTTAACGATGCCGTCCAGTTGCAGGTTTATCGCTCGGTGCTGTAAACATCGCTCCTGGCAATATTTTGTTATTGTTGCAAACGACTTTGGCGCAGAGCTTGCTTTGTTCTGTAAAGGGTGCTGTTAAGAAACGCGCGTATATGTTGACGTGCTGATGTTTCTTCAAAACAAGCCCTGGGTAAATGTAGGAACCGGCCAATCTTAATTTGTGTCTTGTTACATCACAGTCGAGGAATGCACACTGCAGCCTGCTCAATACAGCATGTGCAGTTGCTTTGCTGCTTGACTGCCCAGCTATAGTAGGACGTTTCCATGACGCCGAGATATCCCGGATGGGGAAAAGCAACCCACACTGCACAAGTGCAATCTTTGGAACACGCACATCACAACTTTCGACGATGTGGCGCATGACCAGCCGTTTAGTCCACAACTGTGCTTTACAGCTGAGCCTTTTCAGCGAATGGCGCTGGTGACACTTACTTTTCAATGACAGTGACAATTGTTAATGCTGTGTTTGGGAAAAATGCAACGAAAGCTGGCGGCAATTTAAACAACGACAAACCATTTTTTCCCCCTCTGTAAATGGCGGGCGGCGGGGGTGCAAACTGATCCCCTGGCAAACTAAATGTAAAAACCGCGACCCACTTAAATTATATTTCGGTTTTCGGTAGGTTGTTTTTTTGCGTTTTTCGGAGTATTTTCCAATGATTTACAGTTTTAGAATAGCCATCCACATCCAGATTCACCATCATTTCTCAAGTTTTTTTTCTGAGTATTGGCTAGTGGGCCCTTTACAGTGGCCAGTGGAGCCCCTTCAGCTAAGCTTTCCCCCTGGCTCAAACCTCTAGTTACCCCACTGACACCAATGTTACCAGCACGTTAGTTTCATGCGTGAGTTAAAATGGCATATACGTTGCACAGTTTTGTTATGAGTAATGTAGCTCTTCTTAAAGTGAACAGAGAGCGTTCGGTCTTGCACGCAAGAGTACGCTCATGCGTAAGTAACCTGGGCCTACTGCACAACGGCACAAGAATTTCATATGTGTGCTCCCCGACCTACTTTTGCTGGTGTTGCGATCGGAAATCCCGAGCGGCATATGTGCAAAGCTTCGCACCGTGGCAGCAAGCAACAATAGAGTTCACATGCCATGATCACTCTTTGCGTACGCTACTGTTGCGTTCAATCGTTGACATCGTTAGTATCACCAGAGATTACACGCCACGATCACTCTATTATTGCTTGTTCGCGCCACATGTATTTATGGTGTTGTTCTTCACGCACATCCCGTTCGTGGTGAATCGCACAATCAACGCAACACCACCGGAGAGGTTGCAACACTGGACTAATGTCAGAACTCATGTATGGGTAAAAAGGCAAATAGGTTTTTGCATTAGGTCAAGCAATAACCAATTCTGAAATTGCTGTTGTTGAAAATCAATTTCGCTTAGAAAAAAGAAGCGAACATCGTACAGTTTTTGCGAGAGCTCATAGCGCGACGGTGTGCACTGGCACTCGACCACATTCCGAGAACCGCAAGTTAAACCGCCTGACGCCGGTGCAGCCCGCGAACCGGTGTCATTCTCCTCATTCGACAGGAATTTTAATTTCGTCGAAATGTTCAGGCGTGTTTTTCATGCTCGCCCGCGCTTTATCGCGCGCGTGCTGTGTTGTTTGCTTTCGCGGTGACGTCACTGTTGCGTTTTGTGAATCAACAACTCTGACCACGCAAATCCCAAAAGTGTACGTAAGGCTTTTTGGGGGGGGGCGGAAGCAGTTCGCTGTGAAAATTTGTCACAGCTGCTATTTCTGACACACTCATGACTAAAGGTTTCTGCACGAATTGTATGTGAATCGACGAACAGTCAGAAAAAAATGCCATTCATGTTCTTCCCAACCAAAGTTTTACTCAAACAAGACAGACCTGTACGTGTACAACTGGCAGTGAACTACCCCGTTAAGTGGAAACTTTATTCGTTCCCCACCTTCACTTCCAAATAATTCTTTGACCTCTCTGTTTGATTGGTTCCATTTCGACCCTGCGAAACATACAGTGTTTCCTTGGCTTGAAAATTCAAAGGCAGTGCTCTGGTTCGTTTGCTTGTTTTTTAAATCTTGCAGTATTGGGTTATGTCTGAACAGCCTGACTTCATCCTCAGGCCCTATGCTCTCGTACACCTACGAGAAACAAGAGGCCGGTCAGGTGGCCAACACCAGGGTTCACTGCTTATACAGTGATCATCTACTGTCAAGTTCTGTTTGTAAACGTCCGGCATTATTTCTTTGCCATCACAGTGCTTCTTAGCAAATTTCGCACTGCTTTTTCTAAACAAGCAAATATGTTTTCTGACTTTGCAAATGACTTCTCAATACCTTTTTGAGAATTAAAATCAATAACTTCTGTTGTGTTTCTTCTGTCTGACGTTTCCTTCTCCATCGGAGTTTCATGAACAACTTGAAGGTGAAGCAAGTTTATGGATTTTGCTTTAAAAGTTTATTCTTAACAAGTTGTTTTTTCAGAAATAATCTTGTTCCAAAGTAATCATTTCTTTTCGTATTCATAAACAGTGAGCATCCCGTGTGTTCTTGCAAAATATTTTTGGGTCACAAGTGGTTATTGGGTGCAAAGGCTTTGGAATCGTAAAAATGAAATATATTGGTGACTGTTGTGCAAAAAAGCATTAACAGATGATCCACCGTCATTAAAACCGATCGATTTTACGCTGTACCCCCGGCTTTATTTGAATAATGGAAAGCNAGCGTCACTCTGATTGCTAAGTACTTCCCGTGAAATCACGCGGCGTGCCGCTTGTAAAAGCACATATGTTTGTGGGTCGTAAAGTCGGTGATCGTAAAGTCGGCTGCTAACGCTGTTGAAGAACTTTCATGTAATTTAGCAAAGCCCCTAGAAAAAATTGTTACAACTTGAAAGCCCTGTGGAAGGTTATGACGAAATAAGCCGGAAGGTCATGGCGAAATCTACAAGCGTAAGGTTAGAAGCTTGCAAAGTTTTGTTGCCTGTGAGTTTGCTTTTGGACTTGGTCAACTTTGTCTAAGCGCAGAATATGTCCGTTTTGTCCCGACAAAAGGCTCAGGACGAAAGTGCGATTTTATTTTCTCTTGATTGCCTGATAAACATGACAGTGAATGTCTCAAGTTGTATTTCAGTGAAACCAACACTTTTATGCACTATTTTTTTGGTTTTGCTTGTCAGAATGAAAAACACAAGTGCGAGTTTTTAGAGTTGCGGCGTTTCATCAACCTAACTGGCAGCAGCTTCATGGATTGTGCAAACAGTTCAAAAACTAACGTTCTTTCTCGGAAATTTGTTAATTTTGCGCCTGAGACACCAGATCACTTGAACGACCCGTGAGAAAGAAAATACACTTTCCTGAATTTTACAAAATTCTATTTCGCTTTCTAAAATCCGTTTCAGTAGAACTCTCACCCCTTCTCCCATTCTAGCACTTACCGTACCTGTCATTACTTGCTTTTCAAATTTAACGGCAATGTCTCTAGCGAATATTGGAAATGTATGAAAACAGTGTTTGATTGAACCTTTGTACAATCGTGCATTCAACCCGTCCAAAACCCATATTTTGCCGCCGCGCATTTGCACGACGCCGATTTTCCTGCGTAACGTCATTCCAGACTCGACTTACACTCGAGCTGCTCCCGAATCAGATGTGTCGTTTATTTTAGCGTCGCATTGTTCCCACTGTTGTAGCGCCATGTCTGGTAAAGGTAGGTAAGGGTCGGCGATTGTGAAGTTTGGCAATGTGTACTCTGTGTTGCCATCAGGTTGACCTGGTACACTTGGCAGCCATGTCGCAGTGCTAACTGCTCTGCGTTCAGAGCTCGACAGTGTAAGGCTTCGTGCCGGAGGATGGCAGGAAAGCAAGTAAGGTCAATGTTTAGGATTGAGAGAATTGTGCGCGCTAGCCTAGGAGAGGTGCAAATGCTTTCGTTATCAGGTGCTGGAACTAAAGTAAAGCGCCAAACATGATACGAAGCTTTGTTTCACAAAGTGATGGAAGTCGAGCTGTGTTGGGTGTCAGGCATCCGCTACTGGTTAGCCAGAACGCAAATTGATATATGTTATGTTCTAGCTTGGCCAAAGATTTCACGAAGTTAGTGTAGGTAGGAATCAGTGAATCAATGCTCCGGTTACTGTTAAGTCTTGAACTTGTAGCAAGTTGTGTTTTTCTTGCTGCAACTGACAGTGCCAATTCCATGCCAGAATACAGAGCTCGCAAGTTTGCAAGAAGTGAAAACAGGAACTGTAGGTTTTGCCAAGTTGTTTACTTACAACTAAAGCTGACCAGGCTAACACCAGTCAGTGATTGAACAAAGGCAATTACCGGTAATAGTTTTGCTAAAGCATGTTTCGAACCTGCAAGCACGCCAAATATTTAGGCCAAGCAGACAACCCGGTTTCAGGAGACAAAATTCGAACACGGTTGGCTAAGTATTTTAAGTTGTTTCAGACGGAAATATGGCAAGGTGCTGAGGTGATAAAATTTAGTTAAGTGTAAATAGCCCAGCCCAAGCCGGCAGAGATGAATTAGGATCTAATAAATTAGCCTAGTACAAGTAGGTTACACCAAAATGACACATACGCCGAAATCGTGAATGGGCTGCTTAGATAATCGAAAGTAACACCTACACCATTATTATATTTTATGTTGAACACAAAGTCTCGTTACTGACAACACGGAGTTTGGCCTCGGGTGGAGGCAGATTGGGTGGTTTGGAGAACGTTTACCGCAAGAGACGATATGACGTCAGGTTAAGGGGAAGCATTTGCTGAAGAAGAGACCAGCTAAGAAACGACGGTTGTTGGTTGGGTGGGGGTAACTGGCCCTACTATTTCCACCCAGGGTTCCCACGCAGTATTGAAAGTAGTGAAAAAGTATTGAATTTCAAAATCACTTTTAAAGACCTTGAAAAAGTATTGACATAAAAGTATGGAAATTCTAAATGGAAAATAAATTAGAAGTATCTGAGCAGAATTTTAGTGAAGGCAAAGCAGTTCATTATTTGTTCAATGTTGTTCAATGTGCAAAATTGGGTTTCATGATTAGGAATTTCAAAAAATGAAGAGGAGTAATGGTATTGAACTTTTTAAATTCAGTATTGCAAAGGTATTGAAAGAGTATCAGTGTTTTTTTAAGGAAAATGTTAGGAACCCGGTATGGATCTGCAGGGGCCCGATTTCTCTGATTCTAGGGACCCGATTTGAAATTCTAGGGACCAGAATCGGGTCCCTAAAACGCCTTAAAAAAACCCTGAGAGTATGGAAAATGAGTTTTAAAAAATCTGTGAGAACCCCGTCCGATTCATGGATCTGCCGCTGTTTAGGTCTGAACAGGACTCAGGTTCTTCAGGTTAAGAACTGTAATAGGTAAATGCAAGCAAACTGATTAAGCCTAATGATAAATCAATCGAGACCTAACCAGAGGTGGGATTCGACCAGTTCGCAAGAACCTGTTCTGGGAATTTCTTTTAATCCCGAGAACCGGTTGTTGGCTTGGTTTGCCTCTGGAGACTGTGATAATGAGAGAACCTGTTGTTAGTGAGTCCTGGAGTGAGAGAACCTGTTCTTACAAAAATTTGAGTCCCACCACTGGATCTGAGCCATTTGTCGCCTCGCAAGGCCACAAGTGATGGCCTGCAAAGATTTGCTGAAAATGCTAAGCGAAAGCAAAAACAGTGGCAATCTTATACACCGAAAATTCCTCATTTGTTGAAAAGCGTTGGGAAAATGAGCAAAACGCTTAGAATAAGTTTGAATTTGCCTAAATCTTGCTTGAAGACACCCAGCCAAGAGATTTGGTCTAGCAAATTTAATAAAGAAACTCTCTCTCTAGGATGCTGTAAGGGTAACAGTGGCCCGAAGTAGAGTCGGCGGGACAGAAAAATGGCGCAGAAAGACAGTGAGTTTAAATATCACTCGATTGATGGTATTTGCAAGATAAGTTCGTTTGGAATCCTTTTAAACTTACCACCAGCTGACAGCACGTGGTTTATGCTGAGTCAGCATACCTCACTGTCGCTGTGTCACCATTCTTCACTTGACAAAGGAATGAAGTGACAAAAAGACAATGATTTTCCGGTTAATCTATTGACAAACATGACCATCCTGCGTGAAAACGTATGGTTATGGGGGTTGTTATACTCCTATTAGTGTACCAGCGGTGCGTAGTGCATGCAGTTACACCCTCTCAGGACGCCTCATCATTTGCCAAAGACATGCGGATAAATCTGTTTTGTACACTGGTACGCGAATGCGTTCTGAAAGTGCAGTGGACTGTGTGCAAACCTTGAGTTGGCATTTTCCCAGTCACGAAAAGAAATTGACAATCCTGCTCAGGACTACCGTCTCCAGATTTGTATGTCGCACATGGCTGCCCAACCATGTTCAGGCAAACAAACCTTTTCCGGCTGTAAGCACTAAGCTTTCTCCATTTTTTCATACGACACTTTTTTTGGTACAGAAGTTATTTACATTTTTCCGGATGTTCGAAAGCGCCGCGAGTTTTGTTTTGATCAAATTCGTATTTGCTACATAAACATGTGTGTTCAGGGAAAGCTCTTGGTTCAATTTATCATTTGAAGACAATTTTCCCTCGATGCAAAGTTTGAAGCACAATCGCAGACTGAGCGGCAATCTTACAAGGCTTGGTTTGCTAGTTTCGGTTTATTTATTGATCGACCGCATAATAGTCATTGAAATTTTCTCAGATTTTGGTAGTTCAACGGTTATCTGGTTTCGCGCTTTAAACACGGAGAACAACATTTTAAATCAGCTTGGCACGTGCTAAGGCGAAGTTTACAGCATGCTATGTTTGCTTTGCCTTCAGTGCGATGCTTTTGTTTGAGAAGCTGCCATAGTTGCCTCGATAAGGCGTGGGACTGTGTGTCAACGAGTAACCAGATTTCAGTAGCTCACAAATCGAAGCGCAAAACACACTTTATGAATAACGTAAAAATATTGAATTTGAATAACTATTTCCTTGTAACAGGCAGCAGAACTTTACAAGACGTTAAAAAACATGTGAACTGTGTCAGAGTTTGACCTGTGCTTCGTTTCACCCACCCGCTCTTGTATGGCTGCGGCCCTAACCGATAAACCATAATTTTTGTGTGATCATTAGTGTTGTAAGGTATAATATTTCACCCGCCGGATGCTTCTAGTCTGGTATATACCTGTTTGGCCCAAAGTCTGAACTGTTCTTACAAGTGGTTGGCCAACAAACCGATATCAAATAACACATCATTCTTCTGTTACCCATTGTGCACGAGTACCTGGCCTAACCTTCGCAACAAATGAAACTCTTCGGTCTCCTTTTTGTTATTATTACCAAACACCATCGGTTTTTGTTTCGTCATCTGTGAATCCCGTTTAAACTGAAAGCGAAGCTTTGTCTGTCACTAGAGAACGTTGACATTCCGGTCTTTGAGCGGCAGAACGACATGAGGGTGTTTGTGTCTACAGCTGCAATGCCCCTAGTCTTTCGCTAGTGATTTGTCGCCCTGGATTTGCTACCCAGTTTACGAGGCTCAAGCATGTTCTTTCGTAATCGAATTTTTCGAGGAGATTTGTTTAGTTTCTAAGTCAATCTTCTACCAGAGGCAGAAAGAACAGCTGAAAAGAGTTAGTTGGCATCAAACATTTTAAGAATTTTTTTCCAGCTTAACCTTGTGCCGCGGTAATTCTTTGTCATATTCAACTGGATGAAGTTACTCTAAAAATGCGTCCAGTGAAACATTTCAATAGATTTTTCGGATAAATCCGAGAATACCGAGGAACGTTTGTACTTTTTTGATATTTTTTATACAAAACTTAGTACATTGCTTTCTGCCAGAACGTTTCACTTAAAGTGTGCTGTAAATTTCAACCGAAAATAGCATGCCTCGTAGCAAAGCACCGATATAAACAAGACTGACTGTTTGCTTTGAATGATACGTTTGTGCCACTGAAAATACAATCCAAGATGGCTTCGGAAGATGAACAAAGTAAGAAATTTATGCGTTCATAAAACTTACCGGTGTTTGTGTGCAATAAGCACACTCTCGGACATACTTATTGAACGTCTCACCCCCACGTGTACTGAATTTATTTTACGGATTGTAGGTTGAAACATCACCAGAGTGGTACCGCGGTGTGACCGCATCTGAATTTGGTTTTGTGGGCCCGACTTCCAGTCATCTCTACTGAGAACTCTAACAATGCCATCTAGCAATAGTTAATTTAATGCAGGTGAAAGTTTCGTGTTTGTCAGTTTGTTGTAACATCTGCTCTGACAAACTGCCACCTACCCAGTGGCAAGGCGATAGAAGAAACGGCCGCTGCGCTTGGGAGGCAACAATCCCCCACCGGGAGGCAACACCCCCCCACCCAATATAAATCAAGACTAGTGAAACTTGAAAGTTTAGAATTTGCTGGAAAACTTTTTTCATGCAGAATTTGCTTTAGCATTTTATTGTACTTATTTTTATCGTTTCGCAGCCAACCACCTCACTCCGACACAACACTCGGGGAAAAGCACTTTCAAGCGTAACCACCTCCGCACGCTCAAGCTCACAGGGATTTCTGACCTTGCCGGTGCTCCGACCTCGCATCCAATTTCGCCAACTGAGGACAAGGAGGCCTCTGGCAAAAAGGGTTTTGCAAGAAGGTTCCGCAGACGCTCGAGCAAGCTCAGCACTTCGTCCGAGTCAACCACCCCCACCTCATTGACACCTGCCTCACCACCCTTCAGCCCTCGATCGGCGAGCAGCACTTCTAGCCCTCGATCGCCCACTAGCGGAGAAGTGCTTAGCCGCAAAACCTCGGCAAGGGTGATTCTGCGAACGCTCAGCAAACGGATTTTCGCTTCGAAGTCCAAAACATCTTCTAGTGGCAAAGACATTCAAAACAATTTTTCGGAGCAACAGAGCAGTTTCCAGAGCAACAGAGAGAGCAGCCTCTCTTCCGCATCACCATCCCCCGCCAATCGACTTCCCTGCGCTCAGGAAGGAAACTCTGCGGACGGCATGACTCAAGTCCTTGCACGATCACGTGACTCAACTCGGTCGAGCGGAACGTCTAACGTTTTCTTACGTCGCGAAGAATCCCCGTACAAGTCCGCGCAGGTGGATTACTCCGCGAAAAGCATCGACGAGTTGCAGTCTATGGTGAGTAACGCTGTGCGTTCAAAGTTTCGCGTGACATCATTCCATGCGCAGTGACGTAACTATAGGTCTGAGCCAAGGGGGAAAACTTCGCAGAATGGGGCCCATATTCCACCGTAAGGAGCCTACCAACCAACACTCTGAAGAAAAGTTGAGAAATGGTAGTAAATCCGGATGTGGATGTTTGTACTAAATCCCGAAATAACAGGAAAATATTCCGAAAAACGCCAAAAAGAACAACCTACTGAAAACCAACCGAATACAAAATACCGAAATATAAGCAAAGGGGGGGGGGCAGTTTTTACATTTAGCATCTCAAGGGTGGCGGTTTGCACCCCTGTCCCCCGTCGGTTCATCACTGACCATGCGCTGCTCCATAACGTCGTGCAGCACCAATTAAATTGCCGTCAAAACTTAACGCGTTGGTTTATTTCGCATTCCTGGTGATGGTAGGACGTAACCTCGTCATGCGCTTGTTCGCTTTTTCCCGCGCTTGTTAGTTTTATTATCAGCAGCTGGAAAAACTAGACAGGTGGTGGGCTTTTCGAACTTAGATCAAGCAATAAGTCTCAAATCTAAAAACACCAAGTTTTGTGCGGCGCAATCAGTGGCGTAACTAGAGGTTTGAGCCAGGGGGGAGGACTTAGCTGAAATGAGCCTACTGGCCACTGCAGAGGGCCCACTAGCCATCACTTAGAAAAAAATTGAGAAATAATGGTGAATCTGGATGTGGATGGATATACTAAAACCCTGAATACCCGGAAAATACCCCGAAAAACGCAACAAAGCAACAACCCACTGAAAACCAAAAGAATACTAAACTGAAACCGAGATACAAGCTAAGTGGGTGCCCGATTTTTACATTCAACTTGCCAGGGGGCAATTCGCCCCTCTGCTCCCCGTCAGTTACGCCAATGGGTGCAATGTTTCCGTATTGCTGATATTAGTGAAACGGACACAGGCGAAAAGTTTTACGGTGTTAGTTTATGTATATCGGACTAAAGGTACGAACTAAATTTGGAAGGGCCATAAGACGTACTTGTGAAAGAAATGCATGAAACTTTGGGCAACATACAAATAGAAGTTTTGTATCTTATTAATTTTGTTTATAGTTTCGTTGTGACAAATATAAATGTTGCTCATATATGGATGATTGGTATGAGGGAAGACGAATGTGTCCATTGGGGTGCAGGCAACCCCTGACAAAAATACCACAGGGCACAACTGGCGAGACGCACCAAACGCCCGGGTCGCACGTGCCAGGTTTAAATACCAGTTATTTGGCAAGCAGTCAGACTGTTTTATATTTTCAAATCATTCCTACCTCACGATTTGTGCTGAGGACAGCGTTATTCCCACGCTCCGTTATGCACGTCAACGACTTCCGGTTGCGCGCGATTGCGTGGGCGCGCATGCAATTGTGACGTTGTAACTGGGAACGAAACGATGTCAACTCAGTGTTGGCTGAATCCATGCCATGTATTGTCGTGTCGAGGTGGTTGGGAGAAGCAGGTCGGTGACTGCTAGGTTGAGAAGCTGGTTTTGCAATGAATGTTTTTTAAACACTGTCAGATCCCTAAACGCAAGATTCCGAAAACACATAGCTTGTAGTCTGTAAGGTTTGTTTAAGCTGCGTCACTGATATAACCGTACACTTGACAGTTGCGTTGTTCATTAACAATGGAACAATGTTGATCAACGATGGAAAAATGACCAAACGCTTTAAAAGATATTTAAGTCATTGCCAAGCGCAGATGACAGGCTGGTGCAATCTGCTGATTGGTCGTTTACTGCTTCAATGCTTTTCGTGTTTGAGACTCGTCTAAAAGCAAGTTTTTCCAAGTTTTAACTTTAGGCGCGCTTTGACAGGAGAACTTGTTTATGTTTTATTATTTTGGTAAACATACTAATTAGTCAATATCGCTTGAAAGATATTTGAATCTCCACTTAGAGTGATGCTCTAATCCAGGGGTCACCAACCTTTATGTAACTGAGAACTACTTCTTGGGAACCGATTAACGCTAAGGGCTACTAGTTTGATACTCGTTTCTGAAATAAAAATTGTGCGCAATTTACTTTTAATTGTGTTATCATCAATGATGTTAATCCGTGTGACGAGACGATACTCATCATCTTAATGCTATTTTCAAAACAGGCCCGTGGGCGACCAACGTTGTCCTTGCGGGTGACCTAGTGGTCGCCGGCACCGTGTTGGTGACCCCTGCTTTAATCTAAGGCAAAGCAACTGAGCCCTGTGAAGCATCTCATAACAAACGATTTGACTTGGAAATAACCAGTACTTCAGGTGTTATTTAATTCCACCGAAAGTGTGTCCACACGAGCAGGATGCAGCAGTGTGCCACGTGCCCAGTCACATCTAGGCCTTGAGATAACTTTTTCGTTGTGCTGCTGATGTGTCGTGGTCTTGACCAGGGATACCGTCCTTGGTGCAAATTCAAGTAACTCGCGTCTCCAGTGGTTTTTCCTTTGAACGTTACAACAGTCGTGGGATGCCAGTTGCATTGTGCTTCTGCCGCCGGTGTTCAAGGATTTTAGGGTTTTTCTATTTTCAGTAAAGCACCAGTGCGATAATATGGAATGGCTTTTTATAAGACTGTTTTGTGCGCTGTTCCTTTCACATGTCCTTGCTTTAAGACCTGTGGTTGACTCGACGTTCCGATAACTCATCAAAACGATATTTGATTAGAAGTCGCCATAATGAAAAAGAAATATTTTGAAAACCATGAATTTTTTAGAAGTATCGGAGATCTCGAGAAAAAACAGCCGCGAACTGAATGTAGCCGAGTTTCGAAGTATTTTTCCAAGTGCCCTCCTTGCTTTTCAATACAGGGCAAAGTTGCTAATTTGGTGAACTTGACTGGCGTCGTCACTTCCATAAAATCTAGTCGAAAAGTTCAAACGGCAATGATTTTGCGAAACAACATCGTGACCTGACTTCATAAACGGTAAACGAGCCACGGTCTGCGGAACGGGTAATCCCCTCGTGAAGCAAACTCGAGGAAGCAGCGCTGCCTGTGCTTGCTGCTGCCACCCGGTCCGGTTCGGCTCGTAAGCGTTTTTTCTCATGAGCGAATTCACTTCGCCGCTTGACGTCACTTCCGGCGTTTGTGACACGGGGCGATGCTGGTTGTTGTTTGCGGCGGCGTTGTTTCTTTGCCAGCGTGCAAGGAACCGCGTCAATCAAACGTTTGGACGCGTGTGGCTGTTTGAGAGCTTCGTATCGGGCCGGGGGAGGAGGGGTGTGACTGGCTGTGCTTTGTTAAGCGGCGAAGTCACTGACACGTTGCTGTGGTCTGTTTGTTTTTCTTGTTGTTTTTGACGCCGTTGTTTTGCTGCGTAATGTCGACGCTGGCCGCGTAACACATAGCAGTTGTGATGTAACAGAGAGGTAGGCTAAGTTGGTCGTGGAAGTAGATCGTGAAGTGTGGAGGTGTTTTTCGGTGAAAAGACGACTTTGCTCATAGGTTGAATGATGGAAAGAACCTCTTTTGCTGCGTTTCGGGCTGTGTTTGTGTTTCAGGTTTGTCGCTAAAGAACGATTTTCGTCACAGAATAAAACCGGCGCCAAAGTTTGAGCAACTCAGATATACGCAAGCAGTAGCTGAGCAAAAGAATTTTATATCTGTGTATAACTTTGCAGGGTCCCTGGCGAAAGTGACTATTTGAAGGGAAAAAACGTAACTTCAAATCTAACCTCTGCACATTTTATTGCGTTTTGTCATTGGAAGCAAAAGCTGTTTTGTGATGAGTGGGCATTCATTTCATGCAAGGCACAGAAGACCTTTGCAAAATGCACATTTTTAGTTTGGCTTTAAATATTCTGAAGCGCACGACATTAATTCACGCATCGCATCCCCGGCTGCTCCTGTTCAGTTAGCTTGTGGTGGTGTTGATAAGGAAGTCAGACGATGGAGGTGAATGGGTTGCGTTCAGCGCCGACGCTTTGAATGTTAAAACACGCCTGGTGGTTGCTTTTGAGAATGCGTTCTATTTGACCTCAAAGTCTTAAAAACAAGCAAAGATAAAAAGTTTGCTTGAAATGCTATTTTTCAGTATAAATTTTCGAAAGATTTTTTTGTGCTTAAAAGAAACCAACATACCTTTGCGCCTTGAAACTCTTGATTTTTGATCATTTAACCGACAAACCGACAGGTCGTGTGGTCTTTGGTTGCATGTTCTTCGAATCGCCTGAGAAATGCGAAACAGCGTCGTTTCTCGATTGACATCAGCGATCATGGCCAGCTTGCAGATAGCGGCGTCTTCTGCAGTGGAACTTTGAGAGGATTTGTTCATTTCGCGCGAAGTAATTGCGGTTGCATGTGACTGACTGCCACTCATTTGGTGAGATATTGAAGCTTGTCATGTCCTGCTCCACTACATCTTTCAATAGGAGTTCGGGGCGACCGGTGGGACGACTGTCTGCTGGCAGAGCATCGTACGAGAAGTCTTTTGCTTGGCGGCCATCTTCTTTCTCGATGCTTTTCATGAAGTCGCCGAAACTAAATCATGAAATAGTGGACACGAAAACCTGTCAGGCTTAAACTTTGTGAACTCGTGAGCGGATTGCGTGAAATGGCAAAATTGACTGCTGTGGTTCCGGTCGATCGATCGACGCGTGCAACACCGACTTGTCACCAGTCACGTTTTCGTTGGAAATAGTGTTGCAATTTTATAAGTGGCGCTGAAGTATCGCGACCGAAAATGACTCGGTTCGATCTAAAGTTCATCAAAGGTCGTTTTAGTTTTTACATTACTTTTCCACAACAACACATTCATCATTCCTTTTCTGCTGCTTTAGACTTGACGGGACATTTTTTATTATGCTCTACCGACTTTCCGTCTCACTGTGTTGAAACGTTGTTCGCATCGCAAAATACGCTTGTCTTGTTTGTACCTACTGCCGCGGTGAAAAGTCAGTTTCTTGGAAATTTCTGAAAAAACTAGACAAGGTGCAAAAACGTACGAGCTTTTACGGTCCCACGACGCTGGTCATCTACTGTGGTTGAACGTTCCTGGATTCTTGACATGCAACCTGATTCCGATCATTCATTCGAAACGTTTACACAACTGCTTCTGCGCTGTCGTTTGGCCAGTAAGTTTGTTCATTCAGCGTTGCCTTTCCTGAGATCCAACACTACCTCTCTCACTCTTGGTGGCACTTGAGAGTTCTGCAAGGTCGAAATTTCTGGCATATCTGCTTTGTATGTTGAAGAAAACGGTTCGTCGCTGAATACAGAGGTTTGGTTGGTGTCTGTGTTGCTGCACCAGCAGCAGCCACTTGGGTAACGAAAGTTTAAGTGAGTACAATCCAATCACTTTTGTAAGTATCCTGATTCGATGAAAAAGTGCCTGCACTTAAAGATCAGTCAACTGTCTCCGTTGGGTCAATTAGATGTAATTTTAAAGTTAAAATGCGAAACGATACGTCTTTCAGACTCTCACCATTATTCTGGAGTTTGCTTCGAATTGTTCAAGGTCTGTGGCCTTTTTGGATAAAAAAAGTTAAAAATTAGTCAGGCTGAATTGGGCACAAACCTTCTGCGACTTGCTTTGGCGTAAAAGACGGTTTTGTTGTTTTGCGCAACGAACGGTCGAGACTTCGTTTACTCTTTAATTCTGTTTTTCCCCATTTATTATCCACATAGCTTCTGGCCTTTGTTGTCGGAGGGGATACTTTGATATTTAAATCATTCACTTCAAGCTTGTTGGAACCTTGTCGTTTGTGGTGATGTATCGCGTCGGTTGGAGTGTACTTCACTTAATTGCTGAGTTATTATCAGGTGTTTGTTTCGTTATTCATCTTACGGCCGATCTTTTGCTTTAAGTACTTTGAGTCATGCGATTCTGTTGGAATGCACAAAAAACAAACCGCTTTTGGGCATGAGGAGTAATAAGAAATCACAATAAAAATTTTAATCTTTTTTACTAAACTTTTCAAAACTTGAAAGCAATCAGAAGGCAAAATGTTTGCAAAAGAAAGCATGATGTTTTACTGAGTCCGCAACACAAGACAGCTACATTTTGGCTTGTGGCTAGATGTCTCGTTAATGATAAACAGTGCATGCTCATGCATAGTGTAGTATTATTACTGCAATTAGCATTTTCGGTTTAAACTCTATCGACTGATTTTCTCAAAATCTTTAAAGTCGCCACGCGTCGCGGTACCACTCTATGTTTTGTCAGGCAAGAGTGGTGTTAACAACATATGAGTTTAAATGATGCTGCTCGTTACGGTTCTGCATCGTCAGATCTGTAAAGACATATCTTCTGTGGTGTCTCCGCAAGAGATACCGCGCTAATCTGCCCATGCCGGCACTAGCGCGACAATTCCCGCGATGGTGTGCCGGCCCTTGCTTTGTGGCGCCAGTCAGAATGAACTCTTTGTCACGAAAAGATGCTTCGTTTTTAAAAACGCTTTCCGGAAAAGCTTCAAAAGAATTATTCCATTTCGTTTTGGTCAGCAGTATAAAACGCCTCAGTCAGCTTCTTTACCGTTCACAAGCTTATTAGCAACGTTTGAGGCCGTACCTGTATTTCGGAACATTGCCACAACTCTCAAAAGCCTTTTTCTGTTGCCACGCGTTTGAGATCGGAAGACAAGAATTTTCGCACCCCACTACCGGCGCTCATCGAAGCGTGCGATCAGTGTCAATCACGCGTGACGCGCGTGCCTCAGGTGATGTAGAAAGTTTTGTCGTCCGAGCAGATCTGCGATGCTTGCGGTTTCGTGAATCACGAACCACAGGCTGAGGCATCTGCCAATTGTGATCCGTTGTCAAAGTGCAGCTCTGTGCAAAACAAGACTCTGCGATGCTGTCGCGGCTTCCTGCCCGAGAGAGGACAGCTCAAAATCACTAGTGAATCAGAAAGAGGTGTTGTTGAGCCAACTCGTGTGGAAGTCCTTGCATTTGACGGAGATAGTAATCGACTTCATGTTCATCTCAATGTTAAGCGATAGTTGAACTGATATTGGCTTGAAGGTTCAAGAATAATTTTACGTTGAAAAATCTTCTCGTTTCAAATATTGGCTGTAAGATGAAGTAGTCAGACAGTGAGCTTGCAGTGAGTAGAAAGTGAGTAGAACATAAGAGCGAGTAGCACACAATAAAAGGCGGTAAAACTTTTGAATTCTTCTTATCTTTTGATCCGTAGTTCATCTTAGTTTCATAAATGTTTCTGCAAAAGAAATATAAATAGTCAAATCCAGCGGCAGATTTAATTTTGCTAACTTATTGGTCAGAACCCTCGTCTCATGTGTTTGCAGTGTTTGCTTGGCTGATATGTTGTTCCATATACGCCGAAGGTATGAGGTTGTCGAACTCGGGCAAGCGATGACGCAGCCAAACGATCTTACTGACTGCTTCTTGCTACAACGAACATCTGGTCGTTGCAAACAAGTTTCGATCAGTGCATTTTCTAACATTTAGCGCCTCGAGTGAAAACTACTGCTATTAAACTGAATGTTGATAACGAATCTTTGGACAAGTTGTAGTTGGTAAGACCATGTAAGGAGCGCTGAGAGAGATCAAGCCGTGCTTGTTTTGGGCTATCGAGGCGGTTACGCGCTATTTCAAAACTGTCCCAGAGCATAAGATGTTAATTCCTTCACGCAAAGGCTGACCTGTGGTGGTTCTCGTACCACGCCCGCTGTCTTCTACAGCTTTCCAGGTCACTCAACCTATCAGCGCTGTGGGTTGACGCGCTGTGCAGAAATTTCGAAACTCTGTTTGCTAACTTGCCCCCGTAATGATGCGCTGTTGATTTATGACTGCAAACTGAACGAGCCTACGCCACAGCTGCGCGTTTTCAGCACGTTTCTAGCGTCTTCTTATCAATGACTTGCTCCTCAGCTACATGACCATTCTGGCACAATGTTAAGTTATCTTGTTTGAGCACAAGATGTTTGCTGGAAGGAATCGACAACAATGAGCTCTGATCAAGATCTTAGCAGACGTCGTTATAATTTTTGTGCAATGACCTTTGACTAGTCCTGAGCTTGATCTGAATTAATTTCCTTGCAGAAAGGTGTTCAGCTAGAGTAGCAAATCGTAGCAGTTGTTACATGACAACAACGTAAGCGATGATTTGCACAAGGTTAAAGCAGGGATTCCCAAACTGGGGTACATGTACCCCTAGGGGTACATTTGCCTATCTGAAGGGGTACATTTCAGGTTAGGCGGAGAAGGGAAAATGTTTATATACTATTAATTTCGAATTAATTGCACATATATCAGTTAATATTATAATAATAATTCATTTCTTACANAAACGTGGTCCATATCACAGGCACAATCAAACAACACGAGAGCACAAGAAATGNTTAGTCATAGCGCATTACAGAATCGGTGGTGTTTGTCCACGACCAACACTGATATGAGCAAAACACTTACAGCGCCCCAAGTGTAGCGTCATTCACCAATCATCAAAATACAGGGATCCAGTAGTGGTGGGATAGAAATGAAGGAATTCTAACATCAAAACTTT
>JGI24158J21664_10000313_pt1 | contig 41024 bp, 23 predicted proteins | sample Ectturendosymbi3_FD_21664 | JGI IMG/M metagenome (IMG submission 21664) | reverse complement strand
ATGGCATCTCGAAGGTCAAATTTGGTAGACTCTTAGAACATTAATTCTACTTGGTAAATCTGAAAAATTAAAAGAATTGATTAATTATTTCAAAAGTTATTAAAGTTTAGGTGATGACGGTTTTTTTTTTGTGTCACCCTGGTATAACAAATAAAAAAATAGACTCGCACGTCAACCGCCATGTGCTGAAACTTTCACTGGAAAAAGTTCCTGTCATTTTTCTTTCAGCGGATCACTTAAGACGGGCACATAAAAAATACATTGAAAATAAGGTTATATCAGGAAACAATTTGGCTTGGACTGTTGCTGCATTCGAGCAGGCCATTCGAGGTACATTTTCAAGGAACGTTAACGGTCCATGAGTAGGTGTAGAAGCAGGAAAATGTTTGAGGGTGCGAAGGATTTTTGCCCGAATTTACCCTAACCTGCCAGAAAAAAACTAAAATAAATGACCTCCAAAAAAGAAACAACAAAGGTTTGCACTTTGATTTTGGGCGCCATTTAAAAAAAATAAATATATGTCAAGTGTTGCAGTTGACTGCATCGCCTTGAACTACTGAGGCAAGCAACAAGAGAAAGGTGGCAATTCGGGGCATTAACTAACAGGAAAGCAAACAGCAGCAATGGAGATCCGTCACTGACTTCACTCTGCTACTACTAGGTTGCACTATCACTATATAGGGATAAGTGAACTACGATAATTCGCTTGTGGTGACTATCACAGTGACTTGTTACTCATGGGCACCATCTAGCGGTGAACATTTATTTACATGTGGCGCCATCTACCGACCGCCACACAAGCGATTTTGCGAAGGTTTTTACACATTTTGTCCAAATTTCCACAGATTTTGCCCGGATTTTCAGCAAATCAAACTTTTGGGGGTGGGCTTGCACGCCCGCCTCCAACACCACTGGGGCCATCTGTTTTGGCTTCTCGGGCCAAGGTTCACACATTCTTGCATCAACGCAACTGTGGGCCATCAGCAGCGCAGCCGTTCTTCCGTTACAGCTGAACTACTCGACTGGTAACGTGCTGGGAAATACGTTTGGCGATGGCTATTTCACGAATCAGTGCATCACCTCACATAATTGTTCATAAAGAAATGTAACAGTAGTTGGAAAATATGACGTACAGCCAAATTCTGACTACAGATTCGGAATCGGGGAACTGAAGCAATTGTCTAATGAGATCACCGCCTTATCTCTAACTCTAACTGATATAAAAGCATTAATCTTTTGTCATGAAATAGGAGGCAATTTGCGTACGTGAACCGCGGACCACTGATTCACACTGACGAAGCGAACCTCGGTTGGGAACCACTGCTTAAGGCTAAACATCCGATAGTTCCGCTTGAACGTTAAATAAAGAGTGGTTTTGTTGTGCATCTAATCACTAATGTGTCAGTTTTCTTAATTTCCCAATCACCTGTAATCATAAAAGAATCCCAAGAGTTGTCAAAAACACAATCAAGCTTACGCAAAAATATTTTCCTGCTAATCTGGATTTTATAAAAAAAAAACTTGAAGAATTGGGTGATAGAGAAGCGAATTAATGTACTGATTTAAAATCTATTTGGAAGAAAAACGATTGCTGTTAATTGCGGATAACAAAGGTTAAAAGGCACCAGTGGGATTCGAACCCACGATCTCCTGTTTACTAGACAGGCGCTGTAACCGCTTAGCCATGGCGCCGCGCGTTATAATTGGCCGTAATATAGTTAAAGTACCTTAGGAAAATGCTACAACCTTTGCAATAACCATTTTGCAAGCTGACTTTCATGAGTTCTAGTTAGTTTGGGTGTTTTTTCGTGATAAACGAATCCCAAATCAGGAGTTGCTAGTGTAGTTTGCCCTGGTGAAACAACAGTGCTCTGATTTCTGACTCAAGCCGATGTTTTCTTTTTGGAATTTTTTTGCTGTATTACTTTTCCTTTCATCCTGTAAAATTGTTTAGTACTAGTAGGACCACAAAAACTCATTAGTCTGTGTACATTATTCAGTGCTGTGACAATACGGTTGTTTGTGGCCCCTAGAACAGTTTTTGCTTAATGGTGTCCCCATGCCTCAGAACAGCCACATCGTGCGTAGATGAAATACAGAAATGAGATTGCATAATCTGCACCGCGCATATTCGGATTGCAAATCATCTTCTTGAACCGCCCTGAGCTGTTCTCTTTCGATTCGAGATTTCAGTAACAAATCAATGTGCATTCGGACGTTTGTGGTTTGTGGTCCGTCAATTGTATTGCAATTGAAGCAACATTTATCTTGTTTGAAATTTAGGCAAATGTTCGAGACAAAAATTGACAAAAATTGACAAAATTGACTGAATATGAGTGAATATGAGCGATAGGATGCAACCTTTTCGTGACCAGGTTGGCACTCTCATTCTTTGTCTTTGTTCCTTGATAGTTTCTGTTGTTACTGTGACGTTGATGACTTCTGCGAAAACAATGTACAGTAGAATTCACTTATAACGACTTCGGCTATAACGACATTTCGCCTACAACAACGCTTTTTCGTCGGTCCCGGCAGAATTCCCATCTTTGATGTTCATTCGATATCGTCACTTCGCCTATAGCGACGCTTTTTGTCGGTCCCAGTAGAATATTTTGTTCGTTTATATAAACGACAGTTGCAAGTTTTCTTTACAGTTTGAAGTTTGAACCAAGTGCAAGCTCGGAAATGTGTAGCCACCATCAAACTTTTTATGACCGAATGTGAACGCAGTTACGTCAAGCGGTCAATCGTTGAGCCGTGTCACGTGTGACGTAACAATGGTACTGTATCAAGGATTGCGTCATCAGCAACAATGGAGGAAAATCGTTACATGAGTTTTACTGTACATTACTGCTAAGACTGTGGTCAGTTTGATCGTTAGTCTTAATGGAGAAGTGCATAAATTGTCGAACAAAAGAAGCAGTACTCCATTATGGCAAAAGTATGACATCGTTGTTCCGCTCAATAGCGAAAATGGTACAAAAGTGGCAAAAGTTGCAAAAAATTTCGATATTTTAACAATGACGTTGACTACAGTTTTGAAAAATAAAGAAAAAATAATTTATGAGTTTTTCTTGTCAGGGTATGGGCGAAACCACGATACAGTAAGCGGCAATCCTAATCAAAGAACACTTTTAAACGCTTGGCAGGCCCTGGCACTGAACTAAAAGTCATTTACGAAAGATTTATTGTAGTTCGGCTATAATGACAGTTCGCCTATAACGATGCTTTGTCTCAGGTCCATGAAGCGACGTTATGTGGCAATTCTACTGAATTATGCCAAGAGTATGGTTTCTGCTAAGATCCTGCGTATACAATATGGACAACTGTTTCCGCAGGTGGCGATTACGTGAAGTTTGGATTTCCTGTAGCGTTCGCGATCACGCAACTCGCATGGGGAGGGCTGGAATTCGCAGGCGGCTATTTGCAAGCGGAAGAAACAATAAACTTATTTAAAGCAATAAAGTGGGGGACGGATTACTTTGTGAAAGCTCATTCTGAGGCAAATGTCCTGTATGGAATGGTACGAATGCTTAGAGTTACTATAGTTTTATGCTTGTGGGAAAATAAGCTGTTGTTGAGTAGTCAGTCTTTACAATGCATGATGCGCCAGATTGCTGATGAAAGTTGGCAGAGTCGACTTACATGAAGTACTGCATTTTTTAAATGAAGTTTTGCCACGTATTTTTTATTTCGAAGGCAAAACTTCATGTAGCATGAAGTACTGCATTTTTATGACAAAAAGGCAAATTGATTACTAAAAAACTTAACTGCGGTCGGAATTGTACGGTTGGTACCAAGTCTGTATATTAGAACTTAGGCGACCGAGGCAAACTCTCAGAACACCCTGGCCCCGAAACTAAACATTACAGTTCTTGACGGCCGATCTAAACTCAATGAATGAGGATGTCCTAGCATTATAAGAGGTTTTACAAGTTTGCAGACTGCGATTCAGTCGTACACACGATTCAAAACTTAAACTTTTATTATCAACACGACGCGTCCTGGGTTATTGGCAACAGCAAGCGGAAGATGGTGATACAATGAAAGAACATCGCAAAGTTCACTCATATATGTGCTTGGTTAAACCTTGAAAAATAGTTCGCGGATGGAGGGAAAAAATCGCATTTTCAAAAAAATGTTTTTTAGCTCCACTGGCATAAACTGACCTATGAATTGCTGCTGCAAGACACGGACAAACATTCTTGAGTGTTTTTTGATTACGGGACTTCTTTTTGCACGGCAACTGCAGGTTGGCGACCCAGCGATCGACCATGGAGAATGGGAGAGCAGCCATAATATCAAGTGGAGGCGACCGGCATTTAAACTTACCGAGGCCGAACCAGGCTCTGATGTTGCCGCGGAAACCGCAGCGGCGTTGGCTGCAAGCGCCGTTCTTTTTTCTTCATCTGGTTAGTGTTGTTGTTCAGTGCGCAGAGAACTCGGCATTTGCAAACGAGCCGACTCGATTCAAACGAAGATGCAAGCACGCCTTCGTAAAAAATTAAAAGCGCTTGAAAAATTATCTTTCTGAGCAGAATTATACGAATACGTCGCCACGGGTAATTTCAACAGTTCAAAACAGTCGGAACATTCTACAGAGCGGTTTGAAACGTGTGTAGAAAGCATCAGAAGCTTCGAGGAATAGTTCGACGCAGCTGGTTCGTCATCTAGACTAATTCAACTTGGCTTCCCTAGCTGCTCACGGTGCAAAATTGTTTTCTCCTGTTGGGCAGTAAGCTTAGCGCATAATTTCGCGCTCAGCTGTTTACGCTTCGCACGTTTGTCGACGTGGGTGGTAATTACCCTGAATACCTTATTTATTTGGAAATGACCTGTAAGCCAAAGTAGGAGAAACCACGTCAACGCCCGCGTTGAACATAAACTTCTGCTCTGTTCAATCGCTCAATTAGGCACATGTGTCACCGCGTGCTTCCACTCATCTTTTCCCTAATCACTAATTACGCATCGTGGGTTCGAACAATATTACAAGGCGTTGATGTAGGCGCTTTCAGAGTACTTTTGCTGTAAGTGTAAAGTGACTTACGTGGCAAAACTTCATTTAAAAAATAAACGTCAGACGTTGACCACCAACGCGCGCTTTGATCAAAACGCAGTTTTGTTATGTAATGTTATGTTTAAAAAAACAAGTCTCCTGCTAAAAGATGCTATATCAGAAAGTCGTTCACGATAGTGGTGTTTTTTACACAACATATGTCCAAAACGTAAGCATACTTAAAAAATAACGTTTGTTGAAAGCATTGAAAGTTGGAAATTCCATGTTGTTTGCGGTTGGAGACAATGAACTGCTTTTGTTGAGTTATGAAACTAGCATTGGTCATTAACTGGCTGTGGCCGAGGCTCTACCTATAAAACATAAATACCTCAACGATAACTTTTGAATTGCTTTCTGTGGCCCAAAGTCTTAAAGTCTTGTGCTACTTTGTCGTCGTTAAAACCACAGTCAACAAACATCCGGGCACTAGTCTGCCCGCAATCTTCCGACTTCTGTCGTTTGTTTAAACAGAGACCAGCAAAAGTGAAAGAAACCCAACGACATCTTTTTTGCCACTAAAATCTTAACAAAATTGCGAGCCATGCAATTAACGCTATGTTCGCAACTGCCCAATATTCCTGTTGGTTGCTGTAAATAGCTGTAGCACGAAGAACTGTTTGAAAGGGTTACACCACTATCGCCATATTGTTCCGTTCTTATAAAATAAACACAGGCTTGTTTGACATTAGAATACATGTACTTTCCATATCATCGGTGATTTAAAATCCATACAAAATAGCATGCTTGAAATTAATGGATGATAGACCCATGATCGCAAGGTGAACTCTGACTGTTCATTAGATAACAAAATTTCCGCAACGCAGCCTATTTTGTCTTTTTTCATTGACAGCTGAGACGTATTCTAAGGAACTGATACGTCACGCGGAAGAGTTGTATAAGTTTGCCGACACTCACCGCGGAAAGTACGACGCATTTTCAATTCCAAGCGCCGCCGACTTTTACCCGTAAGTTCAAAAGGTCTGAGTTCGCTTGTCGTCTAGATCGAGTTGGATTCCGAGTTATTCGGCTTATTTTTACGCCAAGGATCGATGGCAAAGAACAGTTGCGTTTCTTTGTTTGCAGCTCAAAATTTAGACTCTGTGACTCTTACTAAAAATGTGTGCCACATCCTTTAATGATGCTCTGCTTACAGTCGTCACTCACCGGCCGCCACCAGGTTCTCGAGCTGATTTTTCAATACGTACCTTGCCATTTACGAAAGTTGTGTTTTGTGCCGATTTTTTTGACTCTGCATCCCGCTTCGAAAATACAAGCTTTGTGCAGTTCCACGGGGTATGGCGACGAACTGGTGTGGGCGGCGATCTGGCTCCACAAGGCGACTTTCAAGCAGAGCTACCTGGATGACGCAATTGCAAAATACGACGAGTTCAAACTCGCTTCAGTCGACACGACAAAGGGAGTGACATACGACAACAAGATTCTGGCAATACAGGTTTTTTTTCAATTTGAGCGCTGTGTGAAAGACATTTTCTGCACAGTTTGTGACGTCACTGAAAGTAAAAGCATTGCTGCATATTTCAAAGAACGTACGAACCAGGGTTGCCAATTTGGCTTTTTTTAGAAGCCAGATTTTGAAATTCTGGCTTTTTTTAAAACATTTGGGTTTTTTTGGAAATAAAAAAAGCCAGACAAAATCCGGCTTTTTCTGGCTTTGGCTCTGGCAAAACCTCGTCTGAACTGCATATTCATTACAAATCTCTTGTGATGAGAGTCTATGAGCATGTGGGATGCACAGAATATTGCAAAGATTTTACTGTTGTTCTAAAAATGATCGATGTCATTGATAAGAAACAAATGTACGACCGTGTAATTACGGGGAACGAAAATGCTTCTATAGATTGGAATTATAGTAAATCATTGTTTCTGATGAGTTTTAAATGTCTCTTTTGTGTTTTGTTATGGATATTTTATGTGTATATGTCTTTAAAAATGCTATCTGGCTGTTTTGGGACAAAGTCTGGCTTTTCGTGGTGAAGACAGGTTGGCAACCCTGGTACGAACCATGATTCCAAGCAGCATTAAGTGCTGCTGATGCTTGTCGGTGTCCGCTAGTACATATAAATTTTCATGTTCAGTGTTTCACGTACAGTTATTAGGGCGACATGGTGACGTATTTCATTTGATGGTTTTGGAAAATAGTACGCCTTCAGTTCAAACGATCTTCATATACTGTTTTCAGCTGCTACTGTCTGAAGTTACCGGTAAATACGACACATACATACCTCCCGTTCTCCGTTTCTGCGATGCATGGTCATCGGGCTCCGCTCAACAAACACCGGATGGATTATTACTCATGCCCAAAGTGAAGAACAAAATGATTTTTGTAGGTGAGTGTTTGGAGGGGGTCCTTTAATACTGAAGAGACGTCAACTTGTGCAGTTGGGCGATGGCAGTCAATTGTTGTAACTACCGGCATTTCTTCCCGCAGTATTAATTGTACTGTATATTTAGCGTTGATTTGTTGTGCAATTCTGCAGCTGCTGTGTCATAGAGCGTGATGGCTGCCGATAACGTCGGTCATACCCTGGCATTCCGTGTTTCAATTTTTTAGGTGTGTGCTAATTGTGTTACAACAGTGTTTTCTGCAGAAGCACCAATTTTATAATCGGGATGTTTGTTGTCTTCAAAACCATCTGGATTTAAACCAGAACCATCGCCAAGAAGTTTCCAATAGGGGGACTTTGCGTTTCTGCGGGGGAGCTTGACACTCTAAAATTGACAAAATCTCAACTATTCTATAGTGTTTCAACTGACCTATAGTGTTTCAATTTGGGGGCTTGGAGCTTTGTTTGGGGGAGATAATCCCCCAAAAGCCCCTCCGTGGCGACGGGACTGATTTAAACTGAATGTTTTACTTAGAAGTGCTAAACACGAACTCCTGGCTGTGTTTCATCCATTACTTTACGTTTGTACTTTGTTGAGTTTTGCAAAGAAGTTTTCCGATCAAAAATATTTTGATAAAGCACATTTTCAGTTTTCAATGACTGTACAGAGATGAGCATTCTTCGTAGACTTCATTTCTATATTTTGCGTGATATTTACTGTTGTACTGGTCGTTGTTACTTGTTACCCTTTCTATCGCTCGGTTTGTGGTTTGTGCAGAACCAGCAGAACGTAATACGATACAACAAAACAGTGCATCTTGATTTCCCTAAAATGAAAACTCAGTTCCTCTGCTGGAACTCATGCAGTCGAATCAGTATGTCTTTTTTTCAGCTAACACCGCATTTCTCTGCGTTTTGGCCGCCAAGAAAACTCTGAACACAACACAGGGCACCGAGTACAGAAACATGGTAAAAGAACAAATTGCCGAAGCACTTGGAAAGGGCGTGGGTGTGAGCTATATGGTCGGTTACGGCGATGATTACCCAACGAGGTTGCATGATCGTGACAGGTAAAAGCCAGCTTTTTGCTTTTCGAGTAAAACAAGCGTAATTTGCAGAAATGTGTAAGTCAAATTTCATGTCTATTTACAGAATACTAGCCGTGGCATCATATTTCTGTTCTCTTACTATAATCAATATCAAAGACGCCTTCGTGATACTTGCTTGAAAAGCTTTCACCATATATCAACGTGTTTCTTTGCATTTCAGTATATAAAGGCCCGAACAGCAGTTTGGTGCGTTTTTTGCTATGTAATTTTGACTCCATCCTGGTTTGGAACGATAAGCAGTTTTGTTGTGTGAATTAAGTTACAATTGTATCGAGTGCTGCAAACACTGATTTTACATTACGGAATACCTGATCAAATAACCATGTCATTCTGAATAACCTTGTATCTCGTTTGCGGCCAATTCTACGTGTTGCGGAATGGTCACGATAATGAAAGTAGTTACGGTCAAGCGGTGGAACTGTAACGCCGATTATTTTTTAATTTAGTTCGTGCCCCACCCCGCCTCAGACCTGTGGATGGAGCTTCTTCTCATCGCCTGCCAAAAACGCACACGAGTTGACGGGAGCATTGGTCGGAGGTCCAGACGCAAGCGGGAAATTCGTGGACTCGAGGTGGGTCCAAGTGATTGCGACGTCGTTGATGTTTCTTTCTGGCTTGATTTGCTTGGCAACACACACGCGCGCCCTCTTCTAGAGCAGTGGCGGATCTAGCCAGTGATTTTAGGGGGGGCGGTTTCAAGAATATTTGGTAGTCAGGTCTCATGAAGGCTTTGCTACTGCAATAGAGATGAAGGATACTTCACAACACTGCTGTGACAAAACAGTGGACGACAAAATGGCCGTTAATCGCTAATGATTTTCTGAATTGTACAAAATCCTGGTGACTAAAGTTACTTTCGTAGGTTTTAGAGGGGGCCATGGGGGCGACTGTCCCCCCTGGATCCACCCCTGTCCAAGAAGAAATGTGACCCCTGTTGGTTAAACGTGTTTGTTCAATTGCGCGGAAGTGTGGTTGGGAAAAAGCCTTGCACAAACTAAAACGCTATCTGTCTGTCGCGGAGGTAACAGAGTTGAAGTTACGGACACATTGACATATACATCAATTGTGGCAAAATTGATTTTTATTCGAAGCGCTAAAAATCTCATGTTTATATTTGTTTTTCCATAACTTCGATTGAAGCTGCGCGCAACCAACGTTTTGCGTCAAAGCTTTTAACAGAGAAAAAGGATTAGATGCTTTTGAAAAAGTTGTTGGCAATTCAAGTGCTCAACATGCCATGCAGTTAAATTCACTGTGTTTTTTTGCAACTCAACAATAGCATGAATATCATATTAAATAAAAATTTCATCAGAAAGTCTCAGAAAAAATATCGTTGATAATCCAATAAAGCAGCACATATGTGTTTGTTTCTGCGATACGGCGAAGACATTTTCAACTAACATTATTTTCAGAAAAAACTTCGTCGGCAACCAACCTCACATCCTGCATAATTCCGCCTTCCAATCAGCAGTGGCTGGAGCACTCTACTTTGACAGCGTGACGTCAGGATCGTCACTCGTTGCTCTCACTCCTCAAGCAATCTCTACCGCTGTTTTCGCAGAATCTTCAGCTTCAAACTTTGATGGTAGTTCTTTGCCCTGTCTTTTGTACATCAGAAAGTGTCTTCGAGGAATCAGCACAAAACTTAACGCTTTTTGAAATAGCACTTTTGATGCGCAGTTGCAGAAGGGAAAACCAGCCACAACCTCCAATGTCTTAATTTCAACTGGTATTAAAATTTTGTACAAATGTCTTGTACCGTTCGTACGGTCGTTATACCGTAGTCTTCCTCTCTGATCCCTTAACTGCGTTTTGTTCAATAGCTTGATAGGACCTTAGCCTGAATAGAAATATTTGTTTTATGATAGGTGTTCAAATGTAGTTGTGAAACACCAAACAGGCAGTAAAACCATGACGTTTCCCATAAGAGAGCAAAACAAGGTGTTTGGCTCGTTCCTGGCAATCCCAAAGGATCATTATACGCACGCATCACTCCATTCTTGCTTGCCCTTGCACGTTGCACCTACTGCACTTCTTTAATCTTTCCTGTGTTTTATAGTATTACTGAGATTCAATTTTGCCCAGTTATTGCATAAAATGCTTGACGTTCACCTCTTGTGAAATGCTTTAAAAGCGAGCGTGCTTCGGCGTGTGAGCAAGTGACATATCGTCAGAATAAAAGGTTTGTTAGACCGATCCGCGACGCTCCTTCGGCGGCTCATCGCGTTTCGCCGCGCTGCAGCGATTTCGGAGCTGACGTTTTATAAACTGCTGCGCGTGTGAATGTGACTGAAAGAAGCGTTTACCTCACAGCTTGCTCGTCAAGTCCATGCGAAAACAACGGAGCTTGCCAAAGCGTGGAACGTTTCAATTATCTTTGTTCTTGTCCCGAAAATGTGTTTGGCGTCCACTGCGAACACCGTAAGTGTGAAGGCGTGTGTATTGTGTGTGCGATTGCTATACTTGTTTTATAATTCAAATCCTATAATGTACAAAGTTCACCGTTGAGGTGTCCGTTCAAAACGCTATTAAACAAACAGTAGGCTGTTTAGTTGTCTTTATCCATGTTATTTTATTATTTCACAAGAGACGCTGCATTTTCGCAGTCTTATGGCTTCATAAACTTCTTTCTGGGGTAAAAGAAGGTTATCTAAATCATGGAAAGCATATTCGGAACTAGGAATTGTTCGTGTTTGTAAACGAACTGTTGCGAATTTTTTTGACTGAAAAACCTTTTATGCATACTTTGCGTTAGTTTGCGTTCAGCTGTCAGCAGTGATGCCAGGTTAATTTGTAAAAACAAGCAAATATGAAAAACAAGCCCGAAATGGGTAATTTAAAGGAAAAACAAGCCCAACGTGCATTTGGTAAGAAAATTAAAAGAAAAAACAAAACCAGCAGGTTAGTTAAATGTAACAGGGAGTCATATCCGAAAAAAAAACAAAAATGAGCACATTCACACAAAAACACGCCCAAATTTCGTTTTGCAGCAAATTGAAAGAGAAAAATGGTCATGAAATTTGATAAAAAAACAATCCGCAATACAGAAATCTGCAAAAAACAAGCCCAAAAAAACAAGCAAATTTTAATCAAAACAAGTCCAAAAACAAGCAACCCGCAAGTCTTAAAAAAACGCAAACCCACAAAAAACAAGCCCAAATTCGTGGGAAAACCGCAAGGTTGGCAATAGTGGCTGTCAGTATTACTGCGGTTCTCGTTGTAGTTGCTTTTTATTCGTTTTCTTGGCTTATATAATGAATTTCAAACACAAAAAAATGTTCAAAATGAATGCTGTAGCAGCTTCTGTTGCTTTAGCTTGCTTTTCAACGTTTATAAAGTGTACCATCATGTGTGGATACGGTCATGAAAAAGAAACGAAAAATATTAACAGCGATTCTGGCAAAGATAACTTGAGGTTCATGTTTCAATTTCGACCTGATTGCACTAAAAAATGCTTTACAGGCATGGTACCCCTTGTCAAATGGATCAATACTTGGCAAATCGGAGCTGAAATTCACCTCCAGCTTCCAAATCTACGTCCGAGCGGCGCTTGGCAGCTCAAGATGACTTTTCCGAAAGACTGCCCTTTGACGGAGTTAGATGTAAGTATGGCATCTCGGATGAATACCAATCGGCAACTTGCAAGCCTCAAATATGCTTTGAGCAATGTTTTTAATGGGTGAACCTCATGTTGGCAAACAGAAAGAACAAAATCCTTGAACACGTTGGTAGACCGTATTTTGCATTGTTTGCTCTGCATCATTATCATGAAGAACAGTGCAGAACTTCTTATCCTCTAAAGGTTTTTGTAAGTGCTTATTCTTCAGTACAACATTAGTTTATGTATGTTTCAAACGAGCGATTACTTAAGCAAATGTCCACCCTGCTCTTTACAGACCTGGAACGCTTGTCTGAATGTGATGAGGTCGGATTTGGATAAGCACGAGGCCTTCCTCCAGCAAATCGGTTGGCAGAAAAATTTGGATTTTATTGGAATTAAATTTCAATTCCGCGAAGCTCGTTTCCTTCGCAGATGCTTCCGGGAAGCGGCATATAAGTTCGCCGTCATTGAAGAAAGTAAGATTGTTTGTTACGACGGGACACAAAAGCTTTGTTTAATATCCTTGAAGAGCAATTGGTATCGGCTACCTAACGTACTAAGACAGTCTCGAATGAGACGTACAACCATAGACGTAGCCAGGGGGGCTAAGAGGGTCATGCCCTCGCACAAATGTCTAGCATATCTTGTTATCTTGTCATTTTGCGCTTTGAGAACAAAATACTGTTACTCTCTTAAAATCAAACGACTTGATCCCAAAATGACTGCTCAAAACACTTCAACAATTCTTAGAGAATCGTTTCTATAAAAGGCCGTGCCCACTACTTCTAACTTATAAGCTCAGCCAGTTTTTCTATTTGTATCAATTGTGTTTCAGGTTACAAAGCATTAGGACATTATTTTACGTAGACAAGTATTGAAAACTTGTTCTTCCAAAGTTAAGTCATTCGTAAGTTAAATGTCACAGCTTGGTATTCTACGCGATGCATAAATTTAAATTCGTCTGTTGTGCGCCGCACATCAACCGCGTCATGCAGGACAACCCCTTATCAGATGGGCTGAAGATGACGACCGATAACGTCCATCCGCAAACTGTTTTTTATCATTAAGATCCGTGATCTTGGTGCGACAGAACGAAGGAAAGCAAGATGCTTGGCGGAATGAGCAAGCTGCCGCCCGTAACCTACATTTTATGTGCGAACAAAGATTTAAATTTTTCTGAGACTGAGAGATGTGCGTACTAAGATTAAAACCGATGATTATGGTTTCTGTTGACGCTGCAAGCACAAACCATCAGTTTTCTACTGTGGTGACAGCTTGGCGGTCTGCTTTTCAGCTTTCCTGGGCATACTGCAAACATCTTGGCGTTCACATGCACGTTCAACGCTGTTTTCCCGCATTGCTTAACACAGGTGCTGATTCGCTGGCAGTCTACACACCGCACACTTGCCCCAAGCAGCTTCCAAGCGGCTTCGAAGGTTCCGGAAGTGGAGATTTCGTTCCTGTTGCCGACCGCGATCCAATTTCAGTCCCCCCACCCTTCACAACGACGCACGCAGCAGCAACTGAAAGCGGTAAAATTTGCTTGCTAGGGAAGAATACTGTTTCGATCATAGGCGAGACAGTTCGATAGTTAGGCCATGCAGTCCCGTCGTCACGGGTGGCTTTGGTGGGCTTAGCCTTCCCAAACAAAGCTCCAAGTACCCAAATTGAAATATGAAACACTACAAATCAGTGGAGCTTTTGTCAAATTTTGGAATGTCAAGCCCGCCTGCACAAACGTAAAGCCCCTCTATTGAAGATTTTCTGGCGAAGGTTGAAGGTTTAGGCACAGCCATGAAATTTTGGATAGCGTGAAATGTACTTTTTCTGCGGACAAAAGTTGTATAAAGAAAACTTTGAAATAAAGACGCTGCTTTTGAAGGTGGTTGTGCATAGCAATGTTTGCGTTGTTGGTTCTTTACGTTGTCCTATTCAAGCAATCAAAAGTGAAGTTCAATGTTTTTGCAACTGCACCGCTTGCAGGCCAAACCTTCCGTTGTTTGATCACTGCCAAATTTTTATCCTTTGTGGTTTACGTTTTACATTTTCAGCATCACCTCATATAGAGCAACTCTTTCCTCAAGAAACTCTTTTCAGACCTACTGAATACGCTTCCCTTGCGCTTACCACTCACCCACAGGCAACTACTCCAGCCACTATTTCTCCAACGTTGTCTTCAACAATTGACCAACCTGTTCCTTCAGGTAAGCCCAGGCGGATCGTTTTAATCGGTTTGCCGATTCGTTCAAATGGTCGAACGGTTGACGGACGAGTAAAACCACCTGGTTATTTGATAGTGATTTTGCAAACCTGTTGTCGCCTTACGATTCAAGAAGATTTTCGCCAGCGCAAATCTCTCTCAGTGCGGTGCAGACACGTTTAAGCCGAAAAATCTCTAAAACTTGCAAATATCAAAACAAAATTGCTCGAACTTCACACTTTTTCAACAGACTCGTGGGAAGCAATGTCCCTATTTGCGTTGGTGCTATCCTGTCGAAAATTTAAGAAAGCCTGTGGTAATGATTTTATCGGTACAGCACGCGCCAATATATTGAGTGCTTGCTAAATTGTCAATCTGCATCAACAAACTCCTCTTTTGTTTATTGTTGGCCAATAGCAGACGTTTATTTCATTTTTGTCCGAACCTACAACTTTATCGTTTGCCAACAGTGTTTCACGTGATCCAGAAAATTCAAGATGAGATATAACAATAAATCTGGGAATATTAGCTTTTAGTCTTTTCATGACGTTCCATACAGCTTATGCATATCTGAGCGTTTTGTCTTATTTAGCAGACATGAATTAAGACCTATAAAATCACGTTTAACAGTAAAAAAGCCGTGAAGATTTCGAACCCCAACGTCAATTGTTTCAGTTCCAACGCGTACATGACCACTGCCGCCTTGAGAAACGGTTAACGCAAAAACATTGTGTGTCAGATTCTCCTGTATACGACGTTGGATTGAAAATCACAATCCTAGACCTTGCGTTAAGCTTGTTACTCTAAACATGCCTGATTTATGTTTCGGACAGCAGAAAGTCTGCGATTCGAATGGATGTCAGAGTGGTCCTCTGGTGGTCAGGGACAAGTCTACCTTGGCCAATCACGACCGGATACGCGCGGGGAGTGGATACTCTACATGAGGATCCCAGCTGCTTGTTTACTGGAAAGCATACAGTTTTGGGACATATGCACCGTGGAGAGTCTCACTAACGCGTCCAATGGTCTTTTCGTTTTCGAGCAGGTGGTTAAGCGAAAAATGTGCGTTTGCAGTTGATTTATTAACAAAAGAAATCTAGACTGCAACAAAGCTATTTACAGAAAACTAAAACATTTTTCTGTGCAAAATGTTGCAGTAGAAAGGCATTCCTAAAAAGTGATATTTGAAATGGAGCGTTTCACTGAAATTTTACAGGCTTTACCAAAAAATCGTTAGCATATTTGTTTGGCCTTGTTTGCGATACGATATCGCCAATAACACGCCTGCCCTTCCAGTACATGCAGTACTCTTTATCAACAGGTGAGCTGGCTTGTTCACAAGACGCAGTTCGGATTTGTTGCCCATTTTCACGTGACCAATGGAATCGACTCCAACTCTTGCTTGCGAAAGGAGGAATACTCGTTTAGTTACAGACGTAAGTTGATTCGAATGTCGTCGTATATCATGCGATCATAACGTGCGACGTTAGATTTCTGTTTGACAAATTCAGGTTGTGTTTTTATTTAGTTTATGAAAATCATCGCCCATTTGTTTCAAACCTGGGAAGGCACAAAATTTGTTTGGTTCTTTCAGATTCGAACAGATTTTTATTATCAGTTTTACAACAGATGTCATGATTGAACGTCAGTTTTGCTGATGGCAGGCACCTTCATTGTGTGCAAACATTCAGAACGCTATAAGGCTTTGGTTTTTATTTATATGTTTGCAATAGTTATAGCCGTTGTATACTGTACTTCTAAGGTCGTTAGAAGTTGTACTTTTCAAAATCAGCTTTGTTACAATGTATACACACGGTGACCTACAGTAATTGTAACTCTTTGGAAAGTATGTACGCAGTGCGCAAACTTTTGCGGCTGTGGCCCTACATTTCAAAAGATGTTAAAAAACATTTGCTCACCAGTCCACCAATAAAAGACCAACCAACAAAAATGATACAAAAACACAGCTAAAAAGGTAATTGCCCATACAACTGAACTTCAGCCTAGTCATACCAATACTCTATGAATGCTCCTTGAACCTTATCCGCCAACATTGAAAGTGTGTACGTAGGGTACTAGTTCTCTCGTAGATTAAGAAAGGTGGGTTTAAGCTCAGTATAATTAAATTTTAGAAAAATTAGTAGCATTTCAACAAAAATGGAAAAATTTGTATGCTTCCAATCCATAGAGAAAGCAATCCATTTTGCAAGAGCGTGTAGAATACTGCAGATGGGAAACTTTTTGCCAATATCCATTTTGTTGTCCAGTCTTTAGATTCCCCAGACTCCATCAACCTCATAGGGGTCAATTTAAAATTTTGGGAGGCCTGCGAATCTGTTTATACACGTCGATTCATTGTTAAAATGTACATAAATTCTTACAGGTGTTTTCAAGTGTAATTGACATGATAGGAATCGTCCTCTTACAGGATTTCGAATTTTGATTTGGGAAACATCAGTGTTACTTTCTTTCTGGAGTTTTGACGCAATGCATTTTTCTTTATAATCCGTAAGCGGTGGGCGAAGTTCCGCAGGTTTAAACTTTTTCGAAGCGATCAGCGAAATTTCCGGTGGGACTGCATCAAATGCTGATCACCGAAAAACAACTGTCGTGCGTTTCGAAATGAAGGAGATGCGAGACTAGAACAGAGACCCGAGGAGAAGCCGAGAGTGAAATACACGGGAACTGTTGTTGATAGCATTTTTTTTCGTGCCAGACAACGTCAGGGCACACAACCGCGACCCCGACTTGTGCAGAAAGGAATACAAGAACATAAGAGATGGCACGCTGGTCCGTGACGCAAAACAACCTCCCAAATCTTCTGTCATCACTTATGCCGCACCTTCCATAGTAAGCAACATTTGTTTCGTTGCCGCGTTTACGGATAACTTTTTTTTGCGATTGTCTGCTATTGTAGCCAAGCTGTACTGTTGAGTATCGTTCGTAGGTTCTACTTGTAAACAGGCTAGCAGCCAGAAAACAAAAATGGTGTGACGAGAATTGTTCACTCGTATATACAGTTGGCTTTACGCTCTCATGACAATTTCGCTCAACGTCTCAATAACTACCGTCCAAACTTTGGTGAGAGTGGTCCCGCCTTTCGCTCCACCAAGGCTGGCATTTCGTGGGGAAGCGAAAAGCTTCTTCCTTGTGCAGCACGTGCACATGTGATGTAGACTGGAAGCAAGGACTACTGAAAGACTGGTTACGCTTCACTTTTTGTTGCTGCCACTTTCGCTGTACAAACATTCGCAACTGCGATGTGACCTGGATGACCTGTCGCACTGAGCCCTTTGCGGCTAGAGAGAATATAACTGCAGTGTGAGACTAAAAAAAGGAATTAAAAGTAAAGCGAAAAAACATCACATGTTTGCCGACAAGTGTGGAGTTTGTATTGAATTATGCAAATGTTCCATTTCTACTTGCACTTTTCCAAAAATTAGGCCTACTCGTTGAAATCAACCTTGTTCATAAAATCTAATAGATTTTAATTTTTGCCAGTATAAGTGTCCCAGCTGGCGTATAGATAAGCATGGACCTGAAACAGTTTTTGGTTTCACCTTTGCAGAACAAGCCTAATCTGAGCTTTTTTGTAGGATCCAGACAAAGCTTGGTCTCCTCGCAAGTTTGATGGGCTTGTCCCTCCAGGTGAGAGTGCTGGAAATGGTTGCGGTCTTGCTATTGTTTTCTTTTTATTATTAATTATTATCTTTCTACTTCTTCCGCACTACGCGTTACTTTGTTATCTCTTTTGAGCTTTACTTGCTTCGATCTGCAGTGAAACGTCAACATTTCAGTCAGTATTTGTTGTTTTACTCGCGCTTACGTGAAAACCTGTGACTTGTAAATCGCATTTTCTGCACTGGTTTGCTGGCGCTTCATTGAATTCTCAATTTTGTCAACAGTCAGAAGACTGCGACCTACCTTTTCATCTGACTCCGTGGTGAGGTTGGCGTGGGGCCGAGCACCATACTACGTCGATAGTGTGCAGGTTTGTATTGCTTGTGTGAGCGGATGCAAGATTATAATATTGGAGCGTCCATGCAAGGGCAAAAGCAAACGCCTGACTGGTCATGACATTGGTGCATAACGCTGAGACTACTGTTGACTTTCACCGAAACAGTGGACATTCACAAAGTTTATTGTATTGTTTCGTTTCCTTGTCGCTTTGAGAAAACTATGTTACCAGAAGACAGTATGTTCTTTAATATAGGAGAAAACATTTTAAGAAAAAGACTTGTTACTACTGACACCTGTTTTTCCGTCCAAAATGTTTTTGTTCTTTCTTTAGGTTGCAGTGTTTTTGATTGTTTCTTAGTGAAATTTTTCGTTGCTATACAGTTATTCGTGCTGGCATTTTCAATAACGCCGGAATAAACACTGCTCTGAAAACAACACGTTTTTTTTTCAATTGGAATCACAGAAATAGTCGCACCTCTGTAAGATTTGAGATCTATTTCCCAATATTACTGTTAATGTGATCACATCTTGTAGATCTCATACCACCCTATTTCGATGGAAAACAACCGCTTCACAGCCAGTCTCGAACCAACGACGTCCTTGAAAAAGTCATCGACCAAAGGCAGCCCAGTTATTTCCACTGAAAAATCTCTGGACATTCCACGGTCGAGGACATCGGTCGAGCTGGTCAACCTTCTGCCGGGAACGAGGTATCATATTTCCGCCAGACTGAGGGCAGCCAAGGAACTGGGACCGATCACCAGCGTTGTCGTGACCACAAGTAAGCCAGTGTGTTGGTTCAGTGTGTAATCTACTAATAACGGCCGTGAGCTCAATGAACAACAACCTGCGATATTGCAGCAACTCATTCAGTTGCAGTGAAATGTAGTGTTCCGTTGTGACAACGCAGTGAAGACGCGATTTCATAACTTTGTAAGCAGTTAAAATGTTTTTTAGCAAGTATACATCAAACAACATGTATTTTCCCCTTGCCGATTTTGTTATTTTATCGATATGAGTTGCAGATCATTTTGACGCGAGTTGTCTTAAGTTTTGTTTGTTTGTTCGTCAGATGCCTTAAATGTTAAAGCTTTACGGTCGACCTCTCCGAACGGAACCTCAATCAGACTTTCTTGGCTGCATCCGAAAGGTGGTCATGAAAAATACAAGATTGCATACTTTCCGAAGGTACTTCGCAGTTTTTCGGAAACTCTGATCAGAAATCAGCGATGATCTGATCTCAGATTGAACAGCATTTTTCAAGCGCCTTCAATCAGCTTTGTGAAAAAAAGAAAAATATACGTGAATGGAATTTAATGAACACAGGGCGAAAATGCTTCGCCGGCGATAAAATACTCGTCTTTTTAGCTTTTTATGACTTTTTTGGCTGTCGCGAATAAGGCTTAATTGTGAAAAATTTTATGTTGTTATTGTGTGTCAGCAAAGGAATTCTAAAAAGCTCTATATGGATCTCTAAAGTTCTGAATGTAAACATAATTGTGTTTGTACATTGCAGTTAAAATATCCACCAGCATTACCAAACCGTGCAGCTGCAATAGGAGCAACCACAATATTTTTTTTCAATGTCAGGTAGATGGCGCTGTCCCGCAATCGCCATTCGACGTCGATGGCAAGACCTCTACTGCCACCATTTCGGGGCTCACGCTGAATACCAACTTTATTGTAAGCGTAACAACGAAGTCAGGAACGACGATGAGCGATGGCACGTACTCATACGCTAGAACTGGTACGACATCATGCAGGCTTACGCAATTGTTCGTTTTCAAAAGTCTTATCACTGAAACGTATTACCCACCCAATCAGCAGAATTGTTTGAAATTGCTGAAAACCGTGAAGTATTTCGAGTCCTCATTGGGACGCTGCACCCGCGACCCTCCCTAGACTAGAGGAAAAGCGGGCACGAAAATAAACGCCCTCTATATTGTAATTATGCAAATTGCTTAAAACACAACAGGTGCAAAACAAACAGCAATTTTCGCATGCAGACGCACGTGCGCGGTGGATAATCACTTAACCTCTTGTCGTTTGTAACGCGGCTGTGCAGTATCGTGCGTTGAACTCAGAACTGTCGTCGCGTATCGTGGGCTAGTGGGACTAGTCGCGGTGTAAAATATTACCTCCAAATACTGCTTTTCTGTTTTGACTCGGTTTGATACACTTGGGCTTTGAATTTTCATGCGCTTGGCCGATCGTTTGTGCCTCTAGCTTTCGTCAAATGGTGCAACGCTGTTTCACTGTTACACCTTTTTGCAGTCCTGGATGTGTGCTCGTCTACAATCTGCAAAACAAACGAAGTCTGCGAAAATCGCAGAGATGGGCCGAAATGCTTTTGTCAAAGAGGTTTCGAAGGATCGCCGTGCTTGGGTAAATCAAAATATTAGCATTTTGCTAGTGAATACCACCTTCTACTGTCAAACAAACCAAAGTAAAGGTGGTTCGTATTCAGGCCCGTAGCTCCCGGGAGCATTCTAAGGTAGTGCCCCCCAATTTTTTGTTCCCCCAAATTTTGGTGTGCCCAGAAATTGTTTATTGCATTTATTAAATATGACAAAAATCTTGCTTCTCAACAAATGTATCTTCCACCCTAAACCTTAAAACCTGGCTGCGGGCCTGTTCTTATTGCGTGATATACGAGTATTTCAATAGTAGGCACGAGTAGATTCAAACACACGGTCTCTTGTTAAAACCGCTGGGTGCAACTTAACAAGTGCTGTTGCTCAAAGTGGAGAAGTGTCGTGACAAAAAAAAACGCTTCGATTTTTGGAAACCACAGTGAAAGACTGAAAAAAGTTAATCACTCCCCTACGAATATGGGCACCAACTGCAAACGAGAGGCCTGTTCCATCCCCCTCATAGGGGATAGCCTAGCAACAAAGGCAAAAGTTAGACTTTTTGAATTATATATTTAAACAAGTAACAGCAAACAATAACTTGTTGGTGTTGAATAGGATTTGATTTTTTCCATAGTTGATGTTCAGCATCCTACCAATTTATTTGCAGACGTCGACGAATGTTCCACTGGTGCTCACGTGTGCCATGGCAACGCCACGTGCGAAAATACAATTGGTTCTTTCGGATGCTCCTGTAAACCTGGCTTCATTGGAGATGGACTTGCTTGCTACGGTAACAGCGATCTATTCGATGACATGCTAAATTGTAATATGACAACCGGAGATGTTCTGTACTGTGAGACTCCATGAAGCGATGTGAATTTGGTCGCTGTTCGACAACCCTCGCAGAAGAATCAACATCCGCATGTTTCTGTTATGTTTTTTCTTGACACGTCGATTTTATTTATTTAATTTTTTTTTTTTTGAAACTGATTTAATTGTTTGTGTTAGCAGAGGCTATTATTCGTAGTAAATCCACATTACGCGACCAAGTTGGATGCTTTGTTTAAAGCAATAACCGGATCAGCAACCGGATATCTATAACAACACACTTCCGCTCATAACTCAACTCTTTCACTTTACATACTAAAATCGCAACTGTTACCAGGCTGCTGGTTTCGTTTCGCAGATATCGACGAATGCCGAGCGTTTCCAAGACCTTGTCCTGGGCCTTGTCTGAACACAGAAGGCTCGTACAAGTGTTCGTGCGAAGATGGTTTCACGGGTGACGTCAATCACTGCGTGGGTGAGCACTGCCGATATTTGCTGTTGTTTCTCACATGACGTAGCGGCGTCGTTGTGGGTTTTAAACAAGACGGGTTTTGCAAGTTGCTCTGCACCGCGCTTCCAGTTCTTGTGTCGATCGAGTGCTTCTAAACTTTTGGCGACAACGAACTTCGTTCAGACTTTCATGTGTTTATTCAGAACGTCGTAGAAGCAGTGGTGCAGTCGGGGGGGGATGTCAAGGAACGCCGTCTTTTTTGATAATTGAACAATGTTCACCTGCTTTTTGACGAAACACCAAACCATTGATAGTTGTGTTGTCTTTTTTGTTGAGTTCCCCCAAAAAAAAAAAAACTGTGGTTAGAGATGTCTGTTTCGGTGCCTACCGCCACCACGCTAATGTGCGGCGGAAGAGAAACATAGTAACTCGCTCCTTGCGCTCCTTGCGCTATCAAGAACCATTTCTTCTGAACTCAGACCTCGACGAATGCGCTGCTGGCCTCGCGTCGTGCCCTGCCGACTCGAGGTGTGTCAATACACATGGCTCGTACAACTGCGTCTGCACACCAGGGATGGAAATGGACAGCGAGGAGTGCGTTGGTGCGTATAGCGCGTGCCTGTGTGGTCGATTCGGCAGTGGGTACTTGCGTTGGCTTACCAGAATATAAGAACATCGGCTGATAAAAGAAATGTGAAGAGCCTAAACTACAGAAGACTTCTCGGCTCAACTGAGGCCTTCAAAAACTATTCCATTTTTGCTTCTGCTTTGAAACTTTTAACATTCTTCGTAGATAATGTTCTTCTGTCTTACTTACTCAATAATTTTTGGCATAAAATAACAAACGCCAAAGACTTTTGTGAGCTGTTAAACTCGATTTTATTCTCTCGCTAGCATTTGACAATCCAAACAAAATATTCTTCTTCTGACTCCTTCCCGAACGATTTACCGAAATGCGGTTCGAAACAGCTAACTTTTCTCAGAGTTGTTATACTGCTCACAGTGTCGAACTATTTTAAAGACAATTGCAGCATTAAATTTAAAAAACTTGGCTGGCCTATAAACGTCAAAAACTAAGGTAAAAAACTGAAACAATGTTTTGACAGACAATGCTGCCCTTGTGGTCATGAATGATCCAACAGTTTGGTCTCACAAACAAAAGACCAACTCACTTGCGTTTTTATGACCTATTACCTTACAAACGGTTGAAATAGTCTCGCGCCCGAAGTCTCAAAGTTTGTCGACACGCTAAACCACCCGGGTGCCTATTGCTCGCCGGATGTTCCGAATTTCTGTCGCAAATAGACGCTCTTATTGCGCGTTTTGCCTGCAACAGACATCAACGAATGCAACACAGGCTCTCACAACTGCTCAGCGTCGAGCATATGCATCAACATGAACAAGGGGTTTCTGTGCATCTGCGCTAAAGGTTACGTACTCGTCGATGGATATTGCGAAGGTGAGAAACGTGTGATAACATTTTCATATAGAACAGGGCTGCACAACCTTTTTGCTATTTCCGGCCGCATTACGTTTACTTTTATGAATTACGGCTGCCAGTGAGTTCAATAATTTTTTATTTTGCATTGCTTCTGTTCTGCTTTCACAGACGGAGCCTACCCTGCTTCAATACGTTTGTTTGGCCTTCTTTCTACTAAGTACTGTATACTCATACAGCAGACAAAGAGTTTTTAATAATGCACCGCCGCCATAACTTCTATATTTTAAATTACATAATAATGTGCATGGCCGCACCAATTTTTATCGAACCGTACGGCCGCGGGTTGTGCACCCCTGATATAGAAGAACTGAGAGAGTGGACGTTGTCTGTCAAGTTTTTTTCCTGCGCCAGCTGCTCAGACCGCCGAATTGGATGAAAATGCGTAAAAATCAACCCAAAAGATCTTGATTTCCGATACCAAATATTTTTACAACCCTGCGGCAAATATTTTTTGGTTTTCTTGTTATTGCTTACCAAATTTAAATTTTAATGTGCGTCATAATGTTATGGAGCACAGTATGTTCCAAAACTAACAAATGCGTGCATTTGTAGATGTGGATGAATGTACGAAGAAGGTCGACATGTGTGACCCACAAGCTACTTGCAGGAACGTGCTGGGTGGTTATCAGTGCAATTGCAATCCCGGTTTCCAAGGCAACGGCAGGACCTGTGCACGTGAGTGTGTGGCTTTCAACCTTAACACTAATTCGAATAACCGGCGTTCCCAAACTTTCTCCGTCCATGTACCCCTTCAGCATTTCAATAGATGAGCATGTACCCCTAAACGTGAGCGCCGGAAGTTTTTTTTCCAGGGAGGGGCCAATAGTGCATTTTCCAGGGGTGGGCCAAAATATTTTTGCAGGGGGGAACAAATGTGGCAAAATTTTATTTTAACCACTCGAAACTAAGAAAACACCTTTTCATCAAAAAATTTGATGGGAAAATGTCAAATTTCAAAATGCTGAGGCGCCCTTGGACCCCCCTTCTGATGCCCATGCCCCTAAAACTTCTTGTGACAAAAATACTGGGGAAGATAACTAAAATATACTTACCAATACGCATATAATGATTTTTAAAAATAATATTCACTGATATTTATTTTAATATTTTAACATTTGAACCAGACATGAAGTTCGTAGAACCCAGGCACACACTATCTGCACAATACGGATTGACAATAACAGTCGCAGAACGGTTTGTAACGGCGTTGGTGGTTGTACCACAGGATTACAGACACTTGTTCGCTGACACTTCGTAGAACACTACATTGCAGAAACTTTCCTAACATAGTTGTTCGCTAACTCGTAACGCTTGACACAACACTAAATTCAGAGGACACGAAAATAGCATGTTTAAGAAATAGAGTCCAACCCTGGATAAGGACTGGTGAAGAACGAATGCGTTGCGGCTTGCACATACCCTCAAACTAACACTGTAACTGCCGGGCACTCAGTCACAAAGTAAAATGCGGTTGCAGTGTTCAAAGAATAAGGACAAATACCAGTAAACACAATCTGACTGCATCAAAGCGTGCAACCATACATTGTTGGACTTCTTGTATCGTTCAAGAAACAGGTAGGTCTACACATTTTTTCAATAAAGCCTCTAAGGTAGGAATGTTGTTACGATGAACCTGATTACTATTAACACTCGACAGCCACGGCAGGTTGTGCAGAGCCCTACAACCAAAGTTATAGCACACGCAATCTCTGCAGGTATGCCTTCCTGAAACATCAAGTGATTTGATAAGACTTCACCAATACAACACCCAGTTTTAATGTTGTTTAGTTCAAGAAATAAATAATCAAAAATACAGCCAACAAGTATGGACTCAATATTCTCCCTTGTTTAACCCCGTTAGCAACATGAACAGTTCGGACAAATTCATATGTGTAAATAATTTGAACTGAATTATGTATAAAAAATTTTCCCTTCTGTTGTTAACATTAAATGTACCCCTTCACATAAGAAAATGTACCACTAGGGGTACATGCACCCCAGTTTGGGAACCCCTGAAATAAATCGATGTCAACCATATTGCGAGATGAGGTTTAGTTTTTACAATTGACCCAAACTTAAAAGTTGTCCCGTTGCAAGTGCCGTGCTTAAAGGGTGATTCTTCGACTAGCATGATCTGGCGTTACTGTCAGGGAAATGCTGTGAATTCCTGCGAGTAAAAACTGAAACAGAAACTCTTATAAATTCGTGGAAAGTGTGAACATATTGATAACTTCTTCAATGTGTTATGCAAGGAAATATGATGTATTGGTTTGACTATGTTATGTATGCAATCATTGCCGACTTCCACTCAATTATAGTTAACGAATAGTTCGATGTTAACTCAACAGCAGATGGCGGAAACCCACCCCCTGCACCACTGATCGACGAATGCGCTATGAAAGCTCATAACTGCGATGCACATGCTGCGTGCATCGACACTGCGGGTTCATTTAAATGCCAATGCTTGCCAGGGTATATTGGAGATGGGGTGTTTTGCGCAGGTAAGCTTATTCGTAGTGATTCCTTTTTTTTGTTTCCTTGTTTCTTGGAGCAGGTTAAAATTTGCAAGATCTGCAAAGTCGAAACAAACACACCACAGCTAAGGATTTTGAGTAAAACCAACTTGTACGTTTCTCCGAAAACTAACTATTTTATTCTGAGCAAAACTAAATAAATTTGCGATCAATCTCCAGACGGCAACGTTTCAACCTTTGTTGTCTCTTCAGTTAAGTTATAACATAATTTTTCTTGCAAATTATGCTCGAATAAGATAAAAAATAAAGCTGCGATTATACGTATAAAAGTAAGGTATCACGTTGCCGAATCTTAGAACTCGACCAAAAGAGGCACCAGTGGGATTCGAACCCACGATCTCCTGTTTACTAGACAGGCGCTGTAACCGCTTAGCCATGGCGCCGCGTCTGACCATGTTCGATCGTACATTTATAAAGAACCTATTGCGGGCCTAATCGACGTTTGTTTTGGAATATTTGGTTGTAGTTTCGAATCAGATTCGTTGGCAACCTTCGATGACAAAGAGCAAAGAAGTAGTCTGTTCATAGAATGGCGTGTATGAAACGTGATACTCACCCTCTTTTCAATGTAGTCTTTTCCATCACACTCCTATGTTTTTTAAGAAGTGGTCAATGTCAAATCAATGTGTCGCAGCACCGAACAAATCATTCGCAAAAGCAGCTACTTTTGAAACTTCGTTATCCAAACTGAAAAACTCTGGCAACAAGTCTCCACAAGGGCGACGCAGCTAAATCTGCTGGCAATGTTTTATCTTACTAGGAAATCGATTTCACATTTTTTTCGCATCTTCAGTCCGATACAGCAACTTGCAAGCAAAAGCTTACGGGCAAAATGATGAAACTATAGCAAGACTTTGAGAAAGCACGCGGACAGTAGCTTCAAACACGCGCTATGACCATAATGCTGTTATCAAAGCAAGACCCAAAACCAATCTACAGTTTGCCGGTTGAACCTTAATAATTCTAACCTATCGCTTATTCACTTCTGCTACCTTACACCGACCTTTTAAAAACGAGTTTCAAGTAACTAAGCGCAAACAACCTTAGTATCATCGCATTTAAGTAGATTATTCGATTGTCTACTGCGTCGATGTAAAATCAGAGCTGCAACATAAAGACCGTCCTGTAAAAGTTACCGCTCTTGTCGTCGACGCTGTTTTTGAGCTCACTAGTTGTCAGCACGACCATGCAAAAAAGTCTATTAGCAGAAAAGCTTAGAAAAGCTCCAAATATAACGTGCTGCAGGTACGTTGCTTTATTCCTCACTACTTAGATGCAACTGTTCGAATGCAACTACCGGTATTGTTTCTATTCAAATGCTTTGCAGTTGCAGCTACGCCTGCGATAAACGAATGCCTCCTTGGATCTCACAATTGCGATGTGCATGCAACTTGCACGGATACTGAAGAATCCTTTGCTTGCCAGTGCCGATCCGGGTTCACGGGAAACGGAACCGTTTGTTTCGGTGAGATTTCGCAAGTTTGCTGCACCCTCAAACACAGACACTTAACTTGGATTCAGAGCTCGTTTTCGTGTTTTTAGAAAATCACACATGGTTTCAGATACAGTACAGCAAAAAAACAAGTATTGAATGAAATTCGGTTGTGCGTTCCGAAAGCAAGTGCTTCCATCATCAGCCAAGTTCAAAAAATGAAGTGCAAGACGTTAAACCACAAAACACAGGGCGTTGGAAAAAACACTAAGAAAGGCGGCTGACCACATAGTGTAATTTAAAAAAATAATAATACGTTTCTGCCAGTGATTATTGTTTCAGGCCAGTGGCGTAACTAGAGGTTTGAGCCAGGGAGGGAAAGCTTAGCTGAAGGGGCCCACTAGCCAAAACTCAAAAAAAACGTTAAGAAATTATGGTAAATCTCTGGATATCGTGGATGTCTATGCAAGCTAAAAAACACGAAAACATCCCGAAAAACGCAAAAGAAACAACAACCGAAAGAATACTAAGCATCAAAATGTCTACTAAAGTTAGTTACGCCACTGCCTCAGGCCATCCCGTTCCGATCATTCTACAAGGTCAGTCGCTACTCGAACCAATCCAAACGTTGAAATCGCCATTATTCATGCACTAATGGCATTGTTGTCACGTTCTCCCATCGGTCAAAGACGGCCGATCAAAGTTTTCACAAACGCATGCATGTTTCCCCCTTGTTGCTCTTCCGGCCTATTTTGAGTATGGTCCACCACCTACATGTTTCATGTTTCAACATCTCGGGCTTCATGCGTTGCACTTTTGCTGACGATGAAAACTGTTTCATGAGGTCTATCTTGATTCCATTTGAATCTGACCTGGTCGTCTCACGTTATTGCTTGGGAATGAGATCACCCATTGCGTCAGCCCACCCACCTCAAGATAAATGCTGGACAAAAGTCAATCTGTATTATTGATATGGGACATAGCACCATTTGCTTTACTTTTAACCTTTTTATAAAGATGTCGACGAATGCTCCGATGACATCTACTTTTGCCATGTTAGAGCGTTTTGTACTAACACGATTGGCAGCTACACGTGCACATGCAACGACGGTTTGCAAGGAGATGGAAGGTCATGCGCTGGTGAGTTTGTCACGTACTTAAATCGCTTCGTGTCCTTAGGTTTTCGGTGAGCTGAGAGAACGGCGGAAATTCGATTGCTTTAAAAATATCGTGGTTGTGATTACACAAGCGTTGGTCTTAGGTGACGTGGTAACAAAACGAAAAACAGCTTATGAAACACCAATACATTTTTTGAAATTATTACACTATATAATTCACAAGAAAGTTAAATCACTACAATTATTTGCATCACTTAGACAAGTAGTCATACCCAACTCTCTGCTATGTCGTACAACCTCATCGCATGCTCAAACGTGATGTGGAAAACAGAAAAGGTCTTTGCTTTGTACTGCAGAGTATTAAATTCCATTGATGACTGGTTTTGCATTACTGCACACATGGCATCTGTTAAACTTTCGCTGATCGCGAGAAAGTTGCTAGACACCAAAAACTTGAAAGAGGGGGAATCTCAACTGACATTTTAGATGAAAAGTCAGCAAGATCATCATGTTTGCAAAAATGCTTCCTGAGCAGGTATTCCGTTACGAAAACGCAAACCATTTAAGCAAGGCAAGAAAAAAAGTTTATACTCTGCTTCGGACGAAGTCTAACTTTTGATTGACGGCACTGAACCTGGTTGCAATTATGTAACAGACGTGGACGAATGTACCACTGGAGCCCATACGTGCAGTCTGCACGCCGCGTGCACCAACGTTCGAGGATCGTACCAATGTAATTGCAATCCTGGTTTCGATGGAGATGGTTTTACTTGCACGCGTGAGTAATATTTCTTTGGCGGAGAAGTTTGCTGGCGGAAACTTTTCATCGCGCCGTCGCTAATGACAACAAAAATCTGCCTGCTTGTTTGGGGAGTTACTATATATGCAGTTCAGAGCTTTTCTGCCACAACGTGGAATTATCTATTGTATTCATTGGATGATTTCCTGTTGGACAGCAGATCTTGAACAGGTGTATTATCCACTTCCGGATATTTTCGCATGAAAGCATGATTAGAAACTTGTGTTTGAAACTGAAATGTGATTTGAAACCTTGTAAAAATACTACGTAAAATACTACTTGCGTTACGCACAAAAACCGCACATTAAAATTCCCTTGAATCTGTAGGTCTTGCAACCCTCAGGGAAAGACGCAGAACAACAGAAGTGCTTAGATCATTTGCAGCTTCGATTATATGTTCGTTTGTTGCAAAAGTTTGGGAACAAAAATGTTTTGTGTGATCTGAAAAGATGAAAACACATGAAGAAATGAAACGAAATCAAGTTGTGTTTATAAAGGAACATATTTTAGCGAAGAACTATCGAATGCGGATAATGTAATAGCCGACACACACGCACCGCTCTTCAACAAGAATGTTTGAGAAAAATACTAATTGTTACTTGTCAGTGTGACGTATGGCAATGCGACTGAACCCACGGTATTGCTTTAGCAGATTGTTTCGTTTGCTGTATTCGTGTTCGTATTGATTGCGTGGGCCATTGGAGGGGTTTTAAAAATGCGGCCCACATGGCATACGGCTTTGGTTTCATATTGCGTTGTACTCGGCCCGCTAAAACTTGGATCACGCTTTTGTGTCGGAGCGCCGGCGTTTCCTCGCTACGTAAGACATTTCCTTTTGTGTTTTGGTGTGTTCAGAGCGAATACGAGCACGTAAGCCGTCGCAGAGTGTGTCACTGCTTCCAACCCTAAAGCGAAATGCCCAAACTAGTTATACGGTTGAAAACATGTCGAAAGTTAATACTGGTCCACGAGCGTCTTTGCATAATTAGATTAGGACCAGGGGTGTAGTGAGGTGGGAACGCGTGGGAACGGCGTTCCCACACCTTATTGCACTAGATTACATTAAAATATGGCTGCGATCTCAGAGACGTGCTAGTGATACGCAGATTCGCACTGCTAGTCAAAAGTATATAGTGAAGCAGGAAGATCCAGTGTGGAAATTTTTGTAGGCGAATGTTCACTTTATTTGACCTATTTGGTGCAGTCTTCCTCTTTATTTGTTGAGGGAACGTCGTTCCCACACCTCTTTCTTTAGCACTACACCCCTGCTTAGGACCCCATTGGGAGAAACGTATAGACACTCTTATCCGAGGCTCGTGGGAGTTTGCAATATTTTGAGACCGTGCGTTTTCACTTTAGTCTTGAAACAAGATACTTCGACCTCGCATTCACGGGCATGGTCCGATTAGTTGCCTTCTGCAAATGACTTCCGAAGTAGTACCATGCCTGGCACCTTTGCTGCGTGAATGGTTTGCTTATATACGGGTTATATGTATAACGGGTTTCCGAAAGATGTTTGTGGACATGAGCGTCAGAAGGATCCTTTCCAGAGGGGGCCACTAAGGGATTTTTCCAGTGGTGAAAAGTAGTTAAATTTGCTTTTTCCCACTCGAAATTAAGAAAACAGCTTTTTTTGCTGAGAATTTCAAAATCCAGGGGGCCGTTACCCCCCCTTCCGACACCCATGTTTGTGGAAGGACCAAATGACGTTTTCATAACGCAACTCAACTCTTTACACAGCTGCCGTTTCTGTCCCAGCACCAATCAACGAGTGTTTGCTTGGAACGCACAACTGTGACATGCATGCAACCTGCACGGACACACTGGAGTCATTCACATGCCAGTGTCAAGCTGGATTCACCGGGAACGGAGCTACGTGTGCAGGTAGGAAATGGCTGGGACCTGCGACAGTTGATGCGTTGAACGTGGGTTGTCCTTGACATTTTTCCATCCACTCAAAAAGACTTGAAATCTTTTCTTTCTATGACCAAAACATGTTAAGATATTTTAAATCCCAACCAGTTGGTATCGCGTAATGCATGCATCGGCGTCTATTTTTTGAACTATCCGAGCCAATGATTTAATCAACGTGAAAAACTTTCAATAGCCTTGCTTCTTTGGCAGTGTCTGTAAATTAGTTGAGACGCTGCTGAAATAAGGATGTCATACTTTATTTGACCTGACACAAAACTGCTTGTACTCATACGTACAATGGTCTACTAATCCATGTTCACTTCATGACTTGCATAACAGTAGGTATCAAGTGTGAGTTGATACAGCGAGACCTGGCCATCATGATCATATCATCTGCTGTGATTTTCGGGAAAACGCTATTTGGTTGTTATTTACATGTGAATGGTTAGTTCTGCAAATTGAATATGTCATTGCGGCAAATTGCAAGTTTTACAAATAAACGTTGATTAACTGCAAGATTTTAAATTGTTTATAAGATTCAAAAATCTATATCAATCCATGATTGAGTCGCACTAATTTCAAATACACAATGTTGAGCGTAACATGGCTTCTATTACTATCTGATCATTGAAACCTGATGCAAAACGCTGTTGTTTGACATATGAGAAGAGAGGTACACTGCAAAGGCACCAGTGGGATTCGAACCCACGATCTCCTGTTTACTAGACAGGCGCTGTAACCGCTTAGCCATGGCGCCGATGTGCAATTTCGCGAAGAGTAACGTTCAAACTCAAGTTTAGGTCTTAAGTTACTTCTTTCCCACGTTTCCTTGGTGCTTTCTTGTAACTTCATAAGGATCGGACAATTTTTGTGTAGAACCAGATCCAATATGCACAAAATATTAATGGACGAATTTCAATTTTGGCCAAACTTATTTGGTATGGGTCATTTTCACGAGTTCTCATTTTTTCATCCAGCCAGTAAGGTTAGGGGGTGCAATTTCAATAATATTTGGTATTCAGGTCTCATAACGGCTTCGCTACTGTGAGAGGGATGAAGCATACTTCACAACACTGCTGTGGTAAAATAATGGACGAGGGAATGGCCTTATATCGCGAATACTGCTTTCCGAATTGTAAAGTTCATGATGCAGAAAGTTACTTTCGTAGGTTTTAGGGGGGNGGGGTCAACCCGCCCCTGATTTTCGGTCAGAACAAGAGGCTTTATCTTGACCGGAACGCAGGCACATACCTGAGACTTGTGTCGGCGCATACCGATTCTGATCCAATGAAAATTACAGAAGTTAGTAGTAATGCTCATGAAGTGTTAGGTATTTTGTTTTGGGAAAATACTTTAGTTTGTGGTTCATTTTGTAATTTTGCTTTGGTAGAGGCAAAACTATTGTTTTACAACAAATGTTGTTCAGTTTAGATTTGACCAGAGATTTTATTTGATTAGAGAATTATTGAATTCGCTCAAAGATATGAAATATTCCGAACGAATAGCCCATGGCAAATACCGAATTGACCTGTTAGGCCATAGTGTTTGGATGTAGTCACAATCAAGTTATAAAAAATTGTTCAATTTTACCACGCGCACGAAAGTGAATAGTTTTAACTTTGGCTGGTTGGTTGGTGAAAACACATGTTACGTTACGCTGTTTATCTGCAGTCTGCAGCCAATCCCCTCATCCGACTGCGTAACTACTCGGAATACTTCATCTATGAGATATACCAAATCTTGCAGCCTCCCCTTCTTACAAATTCCTTCATCTTCTCATCGGATCCTTATTTCTATGTTAATGTATGGGCGTCGGAAGGGGGGGCAGGGCGGAGCCTTGCTCTCCCCTGGATTTTAAAATTTTCAGCAAAAAAAGGTTGTTTTCCTAGTTTCGAGTGGGACAAATCAAATTTCACCACTTTTGGTCGCCCTGCAAAAATGTAGGAAAATCCCCTAGTGCCCCGCCCCTGGAAAAAATCCTTCCGACGCCCATGTGTTGATGTATATATATTTGGTTTACTCTTAATCTAAACCATTAGCACTTAAAGCCCCTTTGAAAAAATGCAGATATTGACGAGTGCACCAAAGACATCTTCTTTTGCCACGTGAGAGCGTTTTGCACTAACACGATTGGCAGCTACACGTGCACGTGCAACGACGGTCTTCATGGAGATGGAAGGTCATGCGCTGGTGAGTATCGTGAGAACTGGAGTTTGTTGATAAGTAGTTGGCGATTGCTATATGTAAAATTTTTCATTCGAGACAAAGCGTATACTGAAACTTGGTGGTACAGTATTTTGATATGGAGGCACTATTTTTCGAACCAATGTTTTGTAACAAATCGATAGTAATGAAATGCAATTTCCACCATAAGCAAGAGATCATAACAGGATTTTGTGGAGTAGAGTCCCATAATGATTAACAATGACAAAAACTTCTGTTACGTTTTGAACATTTGTAGTGGTATAAACGAGGTTTCGGACTGGTTTATTCGATAAAACAGTGTTTACAACCAGCGACGAATGCAATCGAAAATTAGGAATATGCAATTGAAATGAATGACTGAAGCCTGTTTGCTTTTTCGGTACTTTTGTGGAAATGACACTGAACAGGAACTTGTTTTTTTCTGGGCGTATACTGCACCGTCAGTTTGCGAAAAGGAGCTGGTACGTTTCGAAAGGTGGACAAGTTTTCTTCCATAGTTGATTTTTGCGATCATAGCTAGGTTTCACGCCTATGAAGACTTGCTGCAATTCAATTTTAACTTAAATCGTAACAATAACTTTACCTAATGTCAGATGTGTCTTGAGCCACATCTCACGTGTTGTAGGTGCAGAGTACTGAATATGAATATATAACGAAACAGCAGCTATTTTGCTAAAATGAGTTATAGTTGAAATTAATCTTGCCGAGTTTTTTTGCATTAAAAAGTACAGTACTAAAATTTCATCACTGGCAATTGCACTGCCTTTATCGTAACCCTGGTCTGCTGAACACTCAATGAAACCGCCCTGTAGGGGGCGCTCGCGGCGTCCTCATACGCGGAGATATATCAAAGGTAGTTGAATTGGATCAAAATTTGCGCCAGGTCATTTCCAGAAACTGTAGACTGTGATAATAGCCATTGTGAAAGTATATTGGACAGATGAAGCGGTAAAGCTTGCTTTAACTGTACTTGCACATGCAACCATAATCACAATAAGTGACTTGCTGTAATGTCCTGCCGCAATGTCATTGGGAAAACAATACTGAACTACGTTTAATGTAAATTAAAAAAGGATTCGAATCCACGATGTCTTGTTTAGGAGACAGGCACTGTAGGCGCTTAGCGATACCAGCTGCTCTTAAAATGTAATTAAGTTAATAAGTCGGTTGTTTTACGTGAGTCATGCCTTGCTAAGTTAATGTGCATTAACGTATTGAAGCATTGTGACACACGACTGGCGTTTGGTTTTCTATTAACACTTCTAGTTCTTTCTGTTCGTTGTCTTTTCAAAAACGTCGAATCAAAATACATAACATGCTTCTAAGTGCAGACAATCAATAATTAGTTAGGCTTTCATTACGATGAATTGAGTTGTGTAAGGTCGGTTTGAAAAAATAAAAACCAATTGTAGCGCTGCTATACTATTAGCTTGATATATTTAGAAAATGGATTAAACATAAATGTATTTGCGTACCTTAACGATTTCCTGTGCTTTCAAATAAAACATATTTTTGGCGCACAAAGGCTATGCAGGTTCATGCAGGTTATGGTCAAAGCGCTGGGACACCAAAAAAAGAGTTCAGCAGGTTGTCTCATCGAGCACCCCTCGATATTTAGGCAATTTTCGTCTCATCGTTAGGAGTTTATGGCCGAAGTGTAGACGAGTGTGGAATTTTGATGGAGCCAGAAATTTGAGTGTGGTTATAGTCTGCTGGATGATCAACACAGTTACGCAGGAAATGCTGGGTTGCAAATAAATATCGTGGTTTTGCACAGATCCTTTACTAGCTGGGCATGGTACAGGAAGTGTAAAGCCAGTTAAAACAATAATCTGCCCGCGTTGCCATTTGCCATAACTCTTTCCCATCCAAGCAGACAATTTTGCTCTGTAGCAGATTGTATTACAGCGCCAAGAGAAATCATCTTTCCATCTCCCGCAGACCAGTGTTTGAAATGCTGGACAAGGTTGGGTAAACAAATTTCACCATTGCAATAGATATAGCGCTTGACATGTCTATTGTGTATCTTTCATCTAGACGTGGACGAATGTTCTGATGGAACTCACTTGTGCAGTCCTCAAGCCACTTGCACCAACAATCGAGGATCGTATCAGTGCTCCTGCAACTCTGGTTTTCAAGGGGACGGTTTCACTTGCACTGGTAACGAATTTTATCGCACAATTAAAAATGTAACATGCGTGGAAATAAACAACCGGTTTTTCTCAAACAAAGTTTTCCTAAGACTGGTCACGTCAGTTTTATCTTCAAGTACTGTATCGGTTTACTTTGATATTGTCTAAGTTTTTAAGCTTTCAACTGAACTTGCCACATAGTGCTTTTCTTACTCACAGCCCTCTCTACTTCTCGCACACCAATCAACGAATGTCTACTTGGAATGCACAACTGTGACATGCATGCAACATGTACAGACACACTGGAGTCATTCACATGTCAGTGTCAAGCTGGATTCACCGGGAGCGGAACTTTGTGCGCAGGTGGGACATGCAAAGTTTGCAACTCTGAAAACAAATTTCTTTCAGAAGTTGTTTAGAGCACTCTGATTACCTCAGTGGTTCAGTGGTTAGAACCAGGTTTTTCAGAGATTTGGTTAGCGTGATTTACTGATAATTAATGCCAGAAAGAATACCTAAATGTGCTTCTTGCCTAGCAGCCGAAGCTCACCTTTTTGCATATAGTAGGGCAGCAATCATGCAAAGTGATGGAGTGATCTTGCGATCTACCGATTGACCTCCCGTCAATTTCAATTGTAGCGCGTACTGTAATATGTATTGTTATTTTCCCATTTGGCGATCTCTGTTCAATTGTTGAAAGAGTTGGCTTTAATTTAATTTTGAAACCAAAATGGTTTAAGTAATAAACAAAATGTGTAGGCACCAGGATCCGAACCTGAGATGTCGTGTTTAGGAGACAGACACTGTAAGCGCTTAGCGATACCAGCTGCTTTTAAAATGTAATTAAGTTAATAAGACGGTTGCCTTACGTGGGTCATAGCTTGGTATTTTTTTCACAATCTGCCGTTAGACTCTACGAATCCATGGTTTATGTGGTAAAGGTTTTGAAACAGTTTTGAAAAGAAACTGAGTGTGTTTGAAAACGTTTCAGAAAGGAGGCAATGTGTTTTTGTTTTAGGCAAAAGTGCAATTCAAATAATTAAGAGTGAAAATCTTATTATTGGGTAACTTTCTGCCACTTCATGCTTTTTGTTGTTATCCATTTGTTGCGTTTTTTACTCCTAAAAATGTGCTTCTTATTGTAGAACTGAGAACAACGTTAACTTCATTATTAATTATATAGTTTGCTAAAGCACAATTAACAAGCTTTTTACAAAACAAAAGTGAAATTTGATGTAGAGTGCAGGACTTGGTGAACTACATTTTTTCGACTATTATCATGATTTATTTAGAAAACAGACGTCATTCTTTGTTTTACTATGTTGTTCCGAATTCCGTTAACATTTCATTTTCTTTGTAAATGCGAAACTTAGATGAAAGCACAACATAACAAGCACTCAAGGGTTAATGAAAGTCGCTGTTTTCTATTCGGCTTCGCTGTTTAACTTTTTCACTGTCTTAAGTCAATTTCTTGCTATTTTCCACTGACTTATACAAGCTTCCCACACGGTGTTTGTTGTAATCTTTTTCCACTGACACATACCAAACAACGTGCACCAAGTTGATAACTTGAAACCGATAGTGATGCATGCAGCTGCGAGAAAAAATGTCGTCAATCTCACGGTGGACATTCTTGTATTACAATCGCATCTTTAGGCAGATCTACGAAAGATCTATTAACCTGTAGGTGTCGTTTGGTACCGTCAGCAAGCTGTTTATGAATTTCAAACGATCTATTTTTTGACCGTTTGGCAAGCCCGTAGCTAGGTTTTAAGGTTTGGGGGAGAAAAAATCATTTTAGGGTGGCAAGATTTTTGTTTTTGTTATATGTTCCGAAACATTTTTCTGGGCACAAAAAAATTGGGGCGAACTGCGCCCGAATGCCCCCGTGGCTACGGGCTTGGTTACGAGTCCTCTAAATTAAATGGAGAACATCAGCCCTTTTTTGCCTTTAGGAAAGGTCTTTTGTCGCTAAGCTTTGAACGTGATTGCTTCATTCAGAACATCTTTCGCTGCTAATTAACAAACAAAAATTGGTTTTGAAAACTAACGGTGGAGATTTTAAAAAGAAAACAAAGAATACATTTAAAAAAAGGATGTCATGCAGAAGATTTTTGAAATGATATAAATGTCAAGGCTTTGCGAAATTTTGTTGAACTTTTTTCAACATTCGGTAACAACTAGTGTAATATCTCCATCTAGAATGCTGTAAAACACCAGACGTTTGGCCCGAGTTTATACGGATTTTCCATAAAATTCTTAGTTGTACCGTTGTGAAGAATATGGTATTTTTTCGCACTGTGCATGAAATTTATTAACACTTGACAATGCTTAAGAATTGCAAAAACTAAACATCCTTTCAATATGTGAGTGGAATGTTCAAGTTATCAATGTTCACAAACGGGCACAGTTGAATCAATCAGCAAAATTGTTCTAAGAGGAAATGGATTTCACGTAAATGTGGGTATCCTCAGTACTGAAATCTTATTCAAACAGAAGATTCTATTCAGAAGTTCCAAAAGCTTGGTTCTTGCGTTGGTGAGAGATCACCTGGTGTCTTTGCTTTGTAGTGATGAAGCGGATTTATCAACATCTTTTTCAGGATTTCAGGCAGTAACAACACGCGATGCATTTTATGTTTTCAAAATCTCACTTTTAATTGAAATCGTGTCGTATGCGTTTTTGGTAACCATGAAACATTGACATCTTCTTGCTTCAAAGAAAAACTACAATTGTTTTTGTCTGCAGATATTGACGAGTGCACCGAAGACATTTTCTTTTGCCACGTGAGAGCGTTTTGCACTAACACGATTGGCAGCTACACGTGCACATGCAACGACGGTTTGCAAGGAGATGGAAGGTCATGCGCTGGTGAGTATCGTGAGGAGCACAGTTTTTTTCCCAGACTTAGGTCATTTTGAGGGTACTAACCATGCTTTTGGATTTATGTTTCTGTGCGTCGTTTGTTAACTACATCATTGTTGCAAAATGTTTTGTGATGCCATACCACACTGTTTCTCAGTGTGGCGCATGGCAAGTTTTGGTAGGCGTGACGGTATTTTGATGGACCTGGTATAATACTTCTGGTGGTGTGATATTTGATGAATCACTATAAATTTTGAAGAATCGTGGTGCCATTTTTGCAGTGAACGTATTTTGTTGCTCTTCATTGAAGTCATGATAAGAATCGCTGTAGGTGGCATTATGTTTTTGAAAAATGACAACGGAAATAGGACAAAAGATGTTGAGAACGACTGCCTTAGCATAACCATTCACTCATGTTTGCAATTTGACCGTGGTGGTACAAATGTGAAACTTCGTAGCTAATACTCCACTTACGTTGAAGTTTGTTATCCTTGGTCAAAACGTTTTGAGAGTCGGAATATTGAGTACATAAGATATTCTTCGAAAAGCCGTCTTTTCCCACAAGTCTTTCACAAAAAACTATGCGCTTGCAGCAGTCCGCACTGTCCTCAAAACTTGTTGGTGAACTTTTAGTTCCAAGGCAGCCATAGTGCATCGGAGCCTTTTCGAGGAGCAAGAAGTCTTTTTCCGAATTCTCTCAATCTATTTATCAACTTTCCACGGCTGATTGACCGTTTTGACATTTTGTTGATCGCAAGAACTACTTACAACAATCGTTCTGCGATTGTGTTGGTACATTTGTCAACTACAAGTACTTGACGTTTTTACTCATTTGATCTATTTAATTATTTTTCCAGCACCCATCTATAAGAACATAACGTTTTATGAAAGCAGTAAACTGAAATGTATAGTCTGAACACTTTTGAGTCTCCCATATTGTAGCAAAGAAGTAAAATGAAGAGAACCGCGTATTGTGTCAGTACCCTGCGTCTGCCACAGCAGCAATACCTCAAGCTGCTTTGCATCATTGCTCATTCTGCGACATTTCAATTGACACCTCTGTTAATTAGTTCGCATCACCATTGAAGTTTACCCTTTTGGCGTAGATCCTTTAAAATAACATAGTGTGAGCAAGTGATGCATGCGTTAAATATTCTTCTAGACGTGGACGAATGTTCTGATGGAACTCACTTATGCAGTCCTCAAGCCACTTGCACCAACAATCGAGGATCGTATCANTGCTCCTGCAACTCAGGTTTTCAAGGGGATGGGTTCACTTGCATTGGTAANGAGTCTGAGACGTTTCTAAGGATTGTTGCAATGGTGAAAGCGTTTCTGATGACACATATTAAAAGGGAATTTTGAAAAGTTTTCTTTCGTCAGTTCGTAAAAACGAAGTTTGTTAGTTTCATGGTAAAGACTCCAAGCAGTTTACAAATGTTTTGCTGAAGTTTTGGTGCCTTTCTTTTACAGCACTTTCTAGCTCTTCCCCTCCAATCAACGAGTGTTTACTTGGAACGCACAACTGTGACATGCAAGCAACATGCACGGACACACTGGAGTCATTCACATGCCAGTGTCAAGCTGGATTCACAGGAGATGGAACAACGTGCATAGGTAGGAAATGCGTTGATGTCGGATCTATGGCATTTGTTTCGGTTTAACTGTTGTGCTGCACGGATTCCACACATAACTAAATCGACATCTTTCAAAATTGGCCGTTTCCGCTGAAATCAGGAAAATGCAGCGTTTCACTTGTACCGATTCACATTCCTTGCCTGAACGACAGTGTTGTTGTCAGAATAAATTACGCGTCATTCTTTGAAGGTAGCATCCTATTCAGCCAGCGATCAGACACACGAACACAGTAAACTTGCACGAGAAATGCCGTCATGAAATACAACATGGCGCGAATGCTTATGAACAAAATTGTAGACCACACACAAGCTGCCCTCTGTGCTGCGGTCATGGCTAGCCGAATATTGATATCACGTGAGAATCACCGCTGCCGGAATCACCATCGAGAAGGTCCATATCTACTGTAGTTTAAGGGTAAACACTACAACTGAGCTACAACTCGTAGAAACCCATAGGTTGTTTAAGGAAGCAACGCGTCAAAAAGAAAACCACTGAATTTTTTCCAAACATGCGTATGCACGCTTATCATGATGTTTGCCCAGTTGGTAGTTCTACAGTAGCTTTTTATGAGTAAAAAATGATGTTTATGAATCATCCAGACCTCATTTTAGACGATGTAGTGTGAGTGCCGAGATCTGTGAAGGTGTGAGCGGTTTGGGACTTGGGCGCACAGGATGCANCCACAAACTTAGCTAGACGAAGAGTTTTTAAATGTCTGGGTTACAGCCGTGAGTGAAGATGTCAAGTTGCATATCTGCTCCGGTATGAAGCTTCATCATTTTGCTCTCGGGCCAGCACTTCATATAATAAGGGCCTCTGTTTCATCCGCTCGCTGCACAAACAATTTACCGATGACGCATTTTTGAACAGCATTTTGAAGNAACACACAAATCGGTGTATTTTTTATACTCCACGGTCATAAAAAGGTATTGTACGTCATTTAAATTTTGCCAAAACACATCTGAAAGTTTAAAGTTGCTGC
>JGI24158J21664_10000308_pt1 | contig 41202 bp, 26 predicted proteins | sample Ectturendosymbi3_FD_21664 | JGI IMG/M metagenome (IMG submission 21664) | reverse complement strand
CTTTGAAATTTGAAATATAAATTACGAGTTTTGAAATTTTTTGCTGTTTATCATCGCTTTTTGAAATAGGCTTGAACATTTGCTTAATTGCCTATTGTGATAGGACAATACAAAAGCTTATTGAGATTTATCCCCCGCAGGGAAGGCCTATTGTGATGCAATAGACAGCACCAAAAGGGGTCCGCTAAGATCAGAAGGTTGAGAACCACTGAGTTAAAACAACGCATGTCCGACGGTTTGCGTCATTTGAAACAAGATTAGTGCTAAAACACTCGCCACGTTCCAGGCGCACATTATCTTGCGCGAATACACAAAGCGTTTTGTAGTTTTCTAAGAGCATGTTTCCGATTTGCAAAATGTTTGTCTTGTAAATAAACGTTGTACTGGGTTTAATGCTGTAGGTCGATTTAGCTACAATCACATGTCTTTGTAGAAAGGCTGACGAGAGTTTTTTCTTGTTACGAAGGCTTCATAAACTCATTGCGTCTCTAATGTATGCAAACTGCACTGATTTGCAACACGACAGTAAGGAGCAAAATACACATATCATTCAAGGTACCTCTTGTCCGACTGGAATTCAGCTGAGAAAGAAAGCTGCTCGTATTCTTGAAACGGAACAACGAAAACGTCTTCGGGATATTGATAAACGCAACTCGTTTGCGACGTCACAGTTTCTCTTTCTTGTTTCATCCATGAACGGAAGATTGGTGACTGGTTGAAATGACGAGGGGTGAGAAAAACTGGATCAATAAAGCCCAATCTACAAAAACATGGTGATCAGTTGTTTCGGATGGAATTTTGTTTTTTTGCTCGTATCTTTATGTGACAAGTAGGAATGCTTCATAGACAGTATATATATTTTTGCACAGGGACAAAATTTAAAAACGTTGCATCGCAAAAGTCACTCCAATTTTGCTTCTGTTATCAATTATCGCTCTATAAAAATGTAGCACGACTTTACCTTGCAGTGTGACTTTTGCTGGACTTCGTTCGAACCAGCCATTCCCGGTTGGAGTCACTATCCAAAACGTCCACTGCTTGCCCGCATGTTAGCTGCAAGGTGACGCTGTCGCAACCAGAATTACAGTCTTGCATGACGTAATATAACTCTGGAGTCTGCAAGAAAAACAAAAGAAAACAACGTCTAGAAAAACACAAATGCACCTCGTGCAAAAAGAGAATAATTTGCAATTGCTGTAAAATTGCAGAACCGATAGTGCGAAGGTGGGAAAGGTGAACAACAACAACGTTTTTTGATTTTCGTGAAGAGAAGTTAACTTTCAAAAGTGGAAGCTTTTCAAGTAAGTTAAGACCATTAATTCGGAAATTAGATATTGAAAAAAAAACACTTTCAAGCACAGGAGAAACCCCTGATCCAGTTCGTACGCAACACTTCTAGAACTTCCACCAATGTCATGAAAAGATGTTATGAAGCACAGAAGGTTTGAGGGGAGACCAGACGATGAGCAAATGATTAGCATCGCAGTATTGCTGAAAACAACTCTTCGCTCACCATGCTTGATGCTCCAGTACTTTCAGTATCACTGTCAGAATCCGACAAACGATACACAGGAAGTTGTGAGGTGTTTGCAGCTGGGGCTCGGGACAATTCAGGGTCACGTTTTCTGATCGGTGCAGCAGCGTCACCTAGCGATGCACTGCTTGCTGAGGAAACTTCGGAGCTGCCGGATGACGTAAAGGTCTCGGTCACCTCTACACGTTCGACTACGCGAATCTCCAAGAACTTTCCACTTCCTGTGCAAGATGATGGCGAATGAGTGCGAGATATCGCAAAACGTGTGATCTGTTTGGGAGGAATTGAGGTTGTTTTTTCTGGACCGCAATTCTGGACCGACGATGCCGATTTCGTTGTCACTGCTGCCACGGTTTGTTTCGACACGAGGGGATGCAAAATCACTGGGGGTACCGTTTCATTTCTCCGCGTGTCAGATACGCTACTTACGCCAACAACCTTTTTTACCCTTTGCTTTATTTGCGCGGCCGTGTCGCCCTCCAAGACCTCCTGCTTAATATCAAGTTTGCCAAAATTTCCATATTGTTATAAAGGCGGCTGCTGAGAAGTTGGAGATATTATTGCCAAATATCGGTATTGACAAGAAAACCAGCAATTGTTGAGTTTTGAAAAAGCAGTTGCTATCAGCCACTCATTACTCAGTTGTTGTAAGTTCTTATAAAATCATTTTGCCTTTGCAAAGATTTCTAATTATTTTAAGACGCATGTACAGAGTCGGAGACAATCTACCTTAGCATACATCACGGTGACCGAGGTAAGGTCAAGATCTTAAATGTTCCGAAATTTATCTGTAATGGTTTGCAGTACCAGATAGAGGTTTGATCAAACGTTTGTGTATAAATATAAATTAGAATTCTTTCTGCAAAATGTAGTATCCGCTACTCGCCAGATAACTTGGATTAAAGCCCGGATTATTTAATGATGTAAGTGTTGAAAAGTAGACGGTTGTTCAAAAATAACGTACGGTACCTACAACATATTAATCGTTTCTTGCATCCATCAATGTGAATAACTAACTGCTGACATATTGATGTGCTTCGAATTCTACTGCGTTTATGTTCAATTACATTCGGCAATTTCGTGCTTCTTAGAAGAAAAAGGCCAGGGAATACTTCATTGACTTTGTGTATTTGACGCACAATCACTTCCTAATTAGACAGTCGTTTGGTGTCAGCTCTGTGTGTTAACGATAAACCAGCTTGGGGAAGAGGAAGAAAAATGTTTTTGGAGAGAAAGAAAAAATTCCTGAAGATTGTACGGTGGGTATAACGGACGTAAAACACGGACAAAAATATTACAAAAATTGTGGAGATTGAAGTTTTCATGAAAATTCTGTTTGTGTATTTCAGGGATCCTTTTACAAAGACAGAACGAAGTCCTTGACAAATACATTTCAACTACTTAGTGCTCAACAGTAACTAAATTTGCTCGCCACATTTCAAAGAAGAGTCTGTCACCAAACAACTTCATTTATGTCACGCAACACATCATCGATGTCGCGGTGTGAGCAGCTTAGAATGCCACTCGGATATTACGCCGTAAACTAAGTTCAACACACCTTGTCTGGAACTCGCTTCTATCCTCTGTTGCGCAAGGTGGCCAGACGTGATTCTCCTGGTTTCGTCATCGGTGCACAGTTTTTGATCCTCCTGTGTAGTAAAATGATCAGGGCATTCACCAGCATTAACAGGTGTCGGGGATGGCGGCGCAACGTCACCCGACAACATGGTGGAGGAAATTCTCATGTCTTCGGTGACGTATTCTTGATCGGGGACATTGCAGCTTGCTTCTTCAGTCTGCAAAAAATGATCCAAGGCACAAGTGGTACTGTTTTGATAACATTCAGAAAGCAAAAAGTGACATATGTCTGATACTATGGAGACTGGCATGGTATAGAAGCAAAACAAAACCTTTTGATTTCCTTCCGTGAATGTGCGAGCAAGGTCAACGAGGTCAGTGACTAAAGTCTTTCAAGAAAATCAGTTTGAAGCGTAGTGACTCAACTTCAGACAGTTGGTTCGTTGAAAAAAACACAAAAACATTATAAACTCACTTCGACCGCGTTTTGTGTGACTCGATGGAAAACATGGCCAGTCTAGTGTGAAGCTTATCACTGTAAACAGGTAAATTCTTAAATGTGTGTGACTGTGCATTTGCTTGAGGCATCTAACAACGTGCAAACTTTCGCTTTGGGATGCTGGAATTGTCATGTTTGACTTAATTGGACAAATAAAGGCCATGGCTATCGGAAGGGGGGTCAGGGGGGACCTTGCCCCTGTATTTTGAAATTTCGCATTTTCTTATTAACAGTTTAGTGTAAAAATATTTTTCTCCTAGTATAGAGTTGGTAAAATGAAATTCGCCACTGTTGACCACTTGGAAAAAATCCTTTGGCCACTCCATGGAAAAATCCACTGTTACCCCCCATCTCGAAACAAGTCTTCCGAAGCCTATGATGAAGGCCACGCAACGTTTTGTGCTTTGCCTGGAGAAAAAGATGATTGCAATCGACCATGTGTAGTAGTTCGAGCACGTGCAGTTTTAACATTGTCTTGAGAACTATCCGTGATGTACGGTTTTCCTCGGCACAGCAAAAAAATGCACGGCCATAACGTCGTCAGGGTTATGCTGCGCTTTTCACGTCCAAACAATTACCTTTCGACCAGAGTCCAGTGCAACATTTTTCTCATCCCTCGAAGATAATTGCAGCACTGTCGGACTGAGATCCGTCTTCTCTCTTTGAGAGTGATTTGAAGACGTATTTTTCACATGTCCACTGCTGTTGAGGGAGGAGCAGTTCTTCGTGTCGGACAACCTATGCAAGTCACGCAGCAGGTAATAACACATACTGGCCAATGACAGCACACCTGCAAAGAATCAGCATTACCACAATACAAAGTTCCGATAGCCGCATGTGAACTCCACCAAGCTCAGTTTCAGATTTTTGTACGCTCGAGCTTCGTAGAAGCCTAAATTCTTATCAATCTTCGACTATTTCCCTCACGTTTCGCGTTTTCTCAGTGGTAAAAATGAATGCTGCAAACTTGCCACATAAAACACCAGGTGCGTGTATTGGTTAAGGACCCCAGAAATTATCCTTTCCAGAAAAGATAATTCAGGAAATTAAAAATTTTTAGCAGATTTGCAAATGTTGGTATTACTACAAAGTTTGGTTACGAATAATACAGTTTATTTAAAAGTAAATACACACAAAAGATATCTTTATATTTTTACATCGTTGTACTTTCTTTTGCAATAACACGAAAAAAACATTAATTAGGCGTTTTGGAATGGCGCTGGTTTGAGTTTCAGTTTCTGAATTATGTTTTTTTTTCCAGATTTTGAATCCGTGCATATAGCGTCTACACTGAGCATCAAAAATACCGGTAGATCGCTTTGTAAGAATGTTTAGAATGGTTTGCCTTTTTACAATTTCTGTTTCATTTTTCTTAAGTCTTCCCGTTTTCCTCAAAATAACCAGTTAGGCTGTGCAGTGGGGCGATTGTGAGGAGGCAAGGTATTATTTGAAAGACAGTACGTTTTGCACTGGCAATGGTTTTAGAAATTGATGAAGAAAAGTGAATGATGTAATTCGTCCTTACTGGAGCGTTGACTTAGTTAAATCGTCATCTTCGTCGGAATGCAGAACAGCATCGCTTGTCTCGTGTATGCTCTGTAGCGCCGCCATGCATCCACTGAGCAGCTCCACGAATTCTTTGTCTTCTCGAAGGCCAAAACAAGGTACAACCTGCATATACACGCAAACCAGTGATGCTCCCAACGTATCCATCGAAATATTAACATATGTGCAGCTTGCCAAGCAATCTATTTCTAGTTATGTTGTTACACATTTTCAAAAATTCAGATTTTTTGGAAAAACGACAGTAGTCATGTGGTGTGCACGTCAGTGCTTTCGAAGTTTATCAAAACGCCAATATAAGTACTTTGATAAGGTCCTTCAGCACCATTGTCCAAAGCTATGAAAACACAGATTCCATGCAGTAAGACAAAATAAAAATAAATGTTTCTTGAAACACAAAAAATAACAGTTTGGTGTTGATGCAGGTGGGAAAAAGTTGTTTTGATCTGCATTGAATTAAAAGCAACCTGAAAGCTTTAACACCATTGCAGTTTGCGGAAGATTATCTTGGAGCAAGGCGATCAACGAAGAGTGCTATTTGCAGAAACCCTTTTCACACTGGTATGATGAATTGAAAGCCCTTACATCAGCATTGTCATAGCCTCAACACTGAGCTGTAGCTCTTCATGGACGTACGTGAGGCTTGTGGTATCAAGATAAACAACCTTCAATAAATTACCTTTTTTTCTTCAGATCCACCTTCTGCGGGTTGTCCTTCGAGCGGATTGCCTGTTGCAAAATATGTGTAACCGTTAAATCTGACTGAGGATAAATTACTAAGCTATTCCATAGATTTATACTCGAATTTGGCAAATAGTTTATATACAAGCGCTAAAACAAGGAGCAGTCTCAAACTTTACTACACTCACTATGCTCTGATACAACGAACTCAATACATGTGTATGAACACATCCGACAACAGGAACGCAGGCCATTTTTCCCACGTTTCAAAACATGGAAGTCGTTGAAGTTTTTGGTGAGTGCATCCAGGGGTAGACAGTAGAATTTAAGGGCCCGATGCAAACGCTCAGAAAAGGGCCCCAAAACATCGCCACTGCGTAAGGTAGATGTGGGACTAAGTGGATAAAATAATTAAATTTGTTTCACATTTTAATTTATCAACTACATTCACGAACGTGATATACATACAAATGCACAAAATTTTGTAACGTTCTGAAGCTGGACACTTGGAAGCTGCCTACATTTGGCAATGACACTAATTTCTTCAAAAAAAAGCAAAATCAGTGTACAATTCGTCATGCACTGTTTTGTTAACATTGTTACCAATACAACTAAACAATCTGTGTGAAGTTAAGAGAGCTGAGGTTATATTAGATTTAGCAGGGAAACTTTAACATACCACACGAGCCTAGCTTAAAAAAGGGTTCCTATATTTTGCACATTATATACAACAACTTTATTCGCTGAAAGCAAGTTACATTTTTTATTTTGTCTGAGAATTCGTTTCTGCGTGAAAGCGCACTGCATGTTGTAAATTCTTTGAAGTCATTTGATTTTAAATTGTTTTTTGTCAACACCTTAAAGTTGTTGAGTGGCGCATTTGCACATAATTTTTGCTTTATTTTGAAAAACAAATGTATGACTTGCTACGGAGCTTGTGAAATGTGGCTCTAGAGCAGTGATTCCCAAACTGGGGGTAATATGCGATTCTTCGGGGGGTAACGCGGAACCAAAACCGCAATATTGTTCTGTGTTATGAACGATCACTGTGAAATATTGAGGGTAATAAGACATAATTGCTACCCTTGATTTGGGTAACGGCTTGAACAAGTTTGGGAACCACTGCTCTAGAGTGTTTCATAAGCTTTTTAACAAAACAATGCAAAAACTAAGTGCGAAACTCTCGAAGGAGATCCGAAGGAGACCCATGGCAACTTTGAAAAAGGGAGACCGAGGCGACTGCTTCGTTTGTTTCCCCTAATATCCAATCCTGATTACATCCCTAGATGGTTTCGGCAAGTTTCGGTCAGTCGTATGCGTGCAAGAGTTTTTTATTTATTAATTTATTTGTGACAGCTAATGCTTGCTTGGTGCTATCCATCGATGCATTTGTTTTTCAAAGATATCCGATGGTACTTTTTAGTGGAATTGATTTCATGGTTAATTATTATAAAGTGGATTTACACTAACTTGTTTCCCAGGGAGATCTTAGGATCTTAGGGGTAGCGCTGCCAAAGCCTGGAAACCTGGGCGCCCATTTTTGTACTGCACGAAACAAACAGAGATCTAGAACTCATTCAAACGCTTACTGTTCTATTTTACGGCAGCACGAAGTTTGCTAATTTACACAAAACTGGTTATACTGAGATGAAATCAAATCAAAGAAACTTTCTCAGTTGTTGTTGCATCCAATTGCTTACTCCTAAGTCCTACCGAAATCTAAAACGAGTCATCACTCACTAGCATCTTGAAGAGGTGGTTTGGAGATATTGTCAGTGTCTTCTTCGGCAAGACTTTCTACGGGCTCATCGCGAAATATCTGCTGGGCCAGTTGCTGGCTAATTTCGTCGCTGGAAGTGGCAAACGCCTCCTGCTGCTTTGATCGGTGCGACGTGCAACCACTCAGCTCACTTGTGCTTGGCGCTTGTTGTCCACCGTTTGCTACTTCATGTTCAACTTCGTTAGCTTCGGCAGAAGTTGGACTCAGCTCGTCCCAGTCGACCAAGATATCTTCGGTTTGCTCAGATGACAGAGATCCTGCAATCAGACTAGGGCAACTGGACACCGTGCACAGTGACTCCGTGTCCCGGATGTCAGCCTGATACGTCATGGGCAAGACTAGGTTCAGCGGTGGTGAATCTTCTCGCGAAGCTGGAGAGCTGATGAATTCAACGAGGTCGGGCGATGGTACGGGCGTTGAAGAGTAAGTTAACGACACGTCGTCCTCGTCACTGTGATCGTTCCACTGACCAAACAGATCGTCATCTTCTGCTCTTGATCTTTTTGCAAAAGAAGAACAAATCACTTGGTTTGGTTTTACGAAGCGTGCGTCTTTAAGTGAAGTTCTTGCGTTGTTGCACCCAAACGTCTCACGCACGTCAACGTAGACTGCTGTGATGTACTGGTCAACAAACATCCTCCGTTCTCTGCACACGTTTCCAAGCAGACAACAATTATAAAAACATTTCTTACCCATCATTCCCTCCCTCATCGGCGTCCAGTTGTGCTTGCAAAGCTTTTACGTTGAAAAATCCGTCATCCGACTCTTCTTCGCTTCTGATGGAAACAAAAAGCATTTTCGAGCAGCAATAAATAAAACAAAACAATAAGACCACGGCAGATAAATTCGAAACATCGGACTCTGTCCATCTGTGGCGATGTTGTTCTTCCTTGGAAATGGAAAAGCTAAACTTTTGATCAAAGTCTTTCTGCAAAGCGACGCAGTTCCAGGCACATGGATGCATTTTTTTCACGTCACACAGTTTTTATAAAAATGATGTGATAACAAGGAAGCTAAGCGATAAGGATGAGATAAAAGGGATCAATTTGACGACATCCAATGTTCTAAGTGGTCACAAGCGACTACAAATTGTCAAATTAAGTAGCTGTTCAGAACCTTTTGCTCATCAATCGAATTACATCTTTGAAAAACAAGATTTTTTCGATTTGCTGATGCATAAGATGCTTGCGTTAACGCAATACAGCGCACAAGCCTAAGCTGTTGTACTGTTCTTCCACTCATGCAAGAAGCTCTAGAGTAAATGAACGCTCATACCCAAACAGCGACGATCCGGGATTAGCGCTGACGTATTCCTCGTCATCTGTCAACAGCGATTCGTTTGCAGTCTCGTAAGCATCCGATACAAAAGATATAACACTTGGTTCTCTCAGCACGTAATTGCTTTCACTTTCCCGCCACCTGCGTCCGGTACAAATACAGAAACAAACAATGAGGATATTCTAGTAGTTGCATGTTGCCATTGTTCGTTTTCTTTGAGAATATGATTACAAACTTTTCACAAGTCAGTAGTTTATAAACTTCTTTACTTAACATCTACCAAAATAAGCCAAGCGACGACTCCAAACCGCGAAGTGTCAGCAAATAAGTTCAGGGCGTATCAGCAAAACCCGTAGACGTAAAAGACTCTTACAGCAAAGCGGGTTTGTTAACTATCGAACGCAAGCTGCATACGCCACAGAAAACGTCGTTGGCCAACGTTATACAAAGTCCACAGCGACACCTACGCCTACAGCAAATTGTCCAAGTTTATATAAGATGAGAGTTTCACTGTGCTTGGAAAAGAGAACAAAAGCGCATAAAAAGCATTTAAAATCAATGCCTAAACAGTAAAACGGTTTTGCTTTCATAGAGCACGCAAGACGTGTGATTGTACAATATATAACCATTGGCTTGATCCATGGAGTCAGGTGGTGCCTGTTATCGATGTTATCAGAGAAAAAACGGTCTGACTCCCAGATATTGGCAAATATTCTGGACATAGAGCAAAATGTTTATTTGCGTATTTTTCACTAACATCTGGAGATCCACAGGCTTGTCTATGGGAATAGTATTCGTATGAGATGTGACAGTGGACTTCAAAATTTTCCCATGTCTCATCGTAAGTAATTTTAATGCCACATAGTACGAATTTTCTGAAGTTTAATACCAACGCTATATGCTCACAACACAGTACGTAGTAGACGTAGAAGCGCAGTGCCATGGCCTGATGATGTGGGGCTCCCAAAAATAAGGTTGCTGGGACCTATTTAAGGTGCAATTAAAAGAAAGGTTACCCAATTTTCATTGTTCCCTCAGTTGAGGAATTTGGGGTGCCTTTGCCCAGGCTCTTTATAGGTGACATGTGATTCGCCAGAGTAAGCGTTGATTTCGTAGCGGCAGTGGTAGCGTCGACCTGGTCGAGCGGGGAAAACTCTATTATTGCTGTTGCGGGGAGGGTTGTCGGTTCGACTCTCGCTTTGATTGGCTCAGGGCGACGCAGCATTGTGGCTGCAACAGAGACTAGGCATGAGACATGCACATGACATAACGTACTGTACTTCGTACCACTAAAGTAGTTTTGTGGGAACCCCATGGGATGGGACAGGCACAAATCGCCGCGGGATTGCACAGTAACAAGCGTCACATAGACACGCCTGATGATCTAATTCCTCCAATTCATTTGTCTTCCCCAACACTGTCAATTAATTCCAATTTCATGGATCACAAATAACGCGAGCGCGAATTCCAAACATTGTCATGGTGAATTACAAACACCAAGACTTGTGATTCACAAGTATCCTGATCGTGAATAACCAGCATTGTGATTAAAAATTGCAAACACTCTACTTTCGTTCTCTGCACACGGAGAGCAGTTTTACAGAAAACTACAGAAAAGGGTTCCAATCTTCAAACCGCTATTTTGCTTGGGGCTTCAGTTTTCCAAACGTTCTCTTGGTCTAACAGAAATTCAATCGCTGATGAAAAACTCAGCTTACCTTTCCGTTTCTCCATCATGCGACTGCTCCGTTTCTGTTGTTTCGAAACTCACTGCTCGTTTCTGACCCAATTTCGTGTCCAAAATATTATCAGAGTTTTCGTCCGTTGTCTGTAAACTTGCTTTCAGAGTGCAATGAGCCCTTTCTGTGGGCTTTTGTATGGGATCCATTGTCTCAGATGTGTGGACTGGAGTTCCGTTCATTTCGCATGTCACCTCGACATCAACATAGCTACTCTGATTTTGTTTTTCTGAGGAGATGGAACTTCTTTGAAAGGATGAGTTATCAGCATGCTGCTGCTCTTGCAGGTCTGTCTCTTGATTTAGATGACCCTGTTCTGACTTTGTCGCGCTTAAACTTGCTCGGCTTTCGGACGCTTCGGGAAAACGTTCGATACCTTCTTCAACGGCATGATCATCATTGTGTTCTTGAAGCTCGGCTTGTTGGTCAGAACCAGTGCTTCCTTCGGTTTTCAGTTCTTTGTCCGTGGTTAATTCAACTTGGGGTTCGATATAACAGGCAATCTCTCGCTCAGTTCGGCTTGACATTTTATCAGTAAAGTCACTGTTGGTGTCCAGATCACCTTCATTCGTACCATCCACTTCTTTATCCAGATGTGCTTTACCTTCACCTTCTAACAGTGCGACATGTTGCCTTGCAGAAAACTGGAAACAATTAGTGTGTTTCTCATCGAATGTAGAGCAGTGATGCTCATTGCTATGTTTAACACTGTCAAGTTCTTGAGCAGACAACTGTTGTAGATGCGTGACTAGGTTTTCCTCACCTAGAAAACTGTGCGTTGCTGTTTCCGAAATATCTGGAGTTTCGCTAGATCCTGGTTCGGTTAAAACTCCAGGAATCTTTCTGCTGGTAAGAAGTTTATCTTTAGAAAGTGCAGTTACGTGGTCAATATCTACCTCTTCTTTCTCTTCTTTTATTGACACTTCAGGTGACTTCCACGATTCTGCTTGGTATGCCTCCTCAGAAATACTCGAGGTCAGCTTTTCCTTCTCTGCACTTTGTAATTGAAACGCGGAGTTCGCTTCATTTTCGTACTTACTTTGCAACGACTGTTTTTCCTGAAGGGTGTCCGACTGGTCTGCAGTCCGATCCAAATTGGACTCATTTTCGACGCTGCAGACCCTCGCAGCCAACGATTGCAATTGAGCGGCAAGGTTTACCTCTTTATTGGTGGCTTTTGCTGGCGATGTGGATGTTTCGCAAACTTCGTATCCATCAAAAACCATGTTGAAGTTTGCTGTACTTACACGAATTGTCGACAGTTCTGAATGGCTGTCTTGTTTGCCTCCAACGTTTTGAACATCGGTTTCTGAAACGTGTTCGCTTTGTTTCGAATCTGATTTCCGCTGAGTACTATCTTCACCCAGTTCGTCGCACGCAAAGGATTCTGCGATGAATTTGAGATGAGACAAAAACTTTTCGTCAGAAAGAACTGTGTGACAACCTAAATGCTGCGCGTCCGTTTCTGTGACATTACCAAGAGGAGACGTTGAAGTCATTTCGCCCTCAGTGGTATCTTCGGTAGGTGACTGTAGATTTGCAACATTGATTGCTTGTTTGTTTAAACCACTTCCAGGCACGTCTGTATGCAGCTGCCCGAAAACGTGCGCATCACAATCAGAATCATCCGAAAAATCATTCGCTGTCTTGTGCCCTTGAACAGCAGACTGCAGGTGCATAGAAAGCGCTTCCTCATCATGCAGGTGCAGTTGTGTGCTGACCTTTACTGAATGCATTACATGCTCACTTGCGTTAGAGCCTTCTGCGCTGACTTTGTTCTCTGCGCCATCGCAAGCTGTGGAGTTTTGGTCAGAGACAAGACTTGGTTCAGTTTCATGTGACTTTCCCTCGTGATTATCTGTGCTCTGTACGGAAAAGTACGATGAGATGAGATTTCCCAAATTGTCACAGTTCGATTGTTTTCGCCACCAACGGTTGTCGCATGAAAGACGCTCCTGGCAGTAGGAAATATCCCCAGAATCGCTAGACGCTGATTGGAAATATGCAGCTAGGTTGATTTCGTCGTCGTGGAATCCAGTAAGACCTGTGCTTGCACTCGGAAGGACTTGTCCAAGTGCTTCAACGTGAAGGTTGAGCGATTGCAAATCCGTCGTGATGCTTTCGCAACCCACAAATGTTTCTGCTGTTTGTGATCCAGGATCCTGAATTTCTGCTATTGCTTCTTGACGTGCTGAAGCAGAATTGGATCTGACAAGACCCTGCGTCTGAATGGATGACCGCATGTGTGCAATCAGGTCATTTGTGCACCCATGATCGCTTTCCAAGACTTGCAATTCAATCTCACCTTCCTCACTGGATGAAGCCACACAGGAGTAACCAGCGAATTCATCCTGGTTCAAAGCATTTGAAAAGTATTGCTGGTTCAGCTCATCCGACGTCTGCTTTTCTGCCTCATTATCGACAGGTACCATACTAGTTTCAGCCGATGCAGCCAGTGACTGAAGGTGAGACGCCAGGTCATTTTCATCAACACTGAAAGGTATATTGACTTCATCCAAAGTGTTTTGTTTATCGCAGTCATTGGTTCCCAAAGAAAAAAGAACAGTCTCTACGTTATCGAGTGTTCCAGCACTAGACTGCAGGTGAGTAACGAGATCATCCTTGTCGAAGTCAGCAACTGTTGCAACCTTATCGTTACAAGCGTTTTTCGATACGCTGTCTTTGTCTTCACTGCACGTGCTTGCACTAGCGCTTAAATACGTCACCAGATTTTCTGAACTATTCGAATCACGTTTCATAGGTTCTGGGGGTTGCAGCAAACCTAACCGTTGTTCATCATTCCACGTGTCCTGCGGCCCAGTTGTGTCAGACTCCGCGTTGTTCGTGAACTCATAAACCGATTGCAAGTGGCCAATAAGATCATCGTTTTCGGCAATTGAGTTTAGCTGCTCTTTTTCCAACTCCGTCGCTTCCAAACTTCTGTATTGAGGACGATTTGGCTCGAAACTGGACTGCTCGTGGTTGAACGTCTGAGCCGCCGATTGTAGATGAGAAACAATGCTTTCTCTGTTATCGTGTTCACTAAATGACGTTTCGTTGGACAGGGCTAATTTCATGCCATCGGCTTCATTTATACACGTGGTCTCTTCGCTCTCAGGACTTTGGACTTCCAATCTTGACAGGTTTTCTTCGTCATCAAAGCCAATCGTTTGAGCTTCCGATTTCTGAATCAGCTTCCCATTAAATTCTAACCCGGAACAAGTGTCGTTTTCCAGTTCCTGCTGTTCAAAAATCACTGACTGCAAATGAGTTGTTAGGCTTTCTTCGCAACCAAAGCTATCGGCTGAATTACAACATAGTTCGTGCGACACTCGTGGCTGAGTTGCAAGTGAGTTAAAACACAACGTTTGCGCATCATCAACAGCAAGCCAAGCCGCAGACTGCAGATGCTCAGTGAGATTCCCCTGTAAATTCAAATTATCAAGTGGTTCAGATGAGCTGATGGCTTCCAAATGAGTGCTTGCACTTTGTGGATAGCCGGTGTCACTGACTTGAGAATCCAGACGAACAGCGAGGATCTCATTCATCCCAAACTTTTTCTGGTGAACGGAGGAATTTATCTTTTCCATGGATGTTGTATTTTTATCGAGGGCCGTAGTGGAGTATTTACTTCTAATTGCTTCCTCCTCGGGAAAATTAACTTTAACAGACGTTTCTTCAACCTCATTTTCATCTACAGCTTTTTTCGGGTGCAACAACTGCAACAGATGGGATTCACACAGATGTTTGTCAGCGTCTGAAATCGAATCAACGCCAGTGGTAACTTCGGAAAGAGTTTGAAAGTTCACAATCAGATCTTCACTACTCTTGCGTATTTCGGTAGTGGCTAAAACGAGGTTATCACTCTTTCTATCGTTGCGTTCATGAATAGAATCACCCACATTTGCTGTTTCAGCATATGATGCAACACTCTTGGCTTGACCTAGGTCATTGCGGCCTCCGTTCTCGCACGCAACGTCCTCTGCTTGTTCCTCAGAATGCTGCTGAGCTTGTGCAAATACTTCGGAGAATCGCGAACCATTGTCCAATCTCAAAAGGCCATGATCTTGAACGGATGACTGCAAATGTGCAATGAGATCATCATTCCAATCGTAATCATTTTCCAGCGCGTGCTCTACTTCGTGTTCAAAGGATTCTTGACGAGATTCAAGGCGAGCAGACTCTGACCGGAGATGTAAAATTAGATCGTTTTCACCATCAAATAGACGTTGTGATCTTGGCACAGTCTGTGGTTCATCATTGTTGCGGCTTTCCGGAGTAAGAACCACGTTTTTGACGTCACCAAATGCTAAAACGTTTGACTGATCTTTCCTTGCAGCGAGGTCTTCCTTGTTGTTGCAGTCATAAATTTCTGAAACTTTCTCGTCACTAGCGAATTTTGGCAAAGTCGTCACATCATCGTTTTCACAGCAGAGTTTACAAGCCGCAGACTTCAGATAAGTGACCAGGTTTTCGGAAATATTTGAACCGCTTCGCGAAAACTTGAGAAGCTGTCCCTGCTTATCAACGCATTCGCTACAGGAGTCAGTATCACCAGACACCGCATTATTCGTGGACTCAGAAACTGTTTGTAAGTGACCAACGAGATCATCTCCTTTGTCGACCGTTTTTATAGCTTTTTTCTCCAACTCACCCCTTTCTATATGGATAAGAGTTGGCTTGAAACAAGATTGTTCGCAACTGGCCGAATGGCCCGATACTTTAAGATGAGAAACAATGCTTTCTTCAACAGCGTTCTCCTCTAACGATGTTTCTTGATTGTGGGTTAGTTTCAACCCATCGGTTTCCACACGAGCAGTCTTATCATTTCGAGGCATCTGATCTGCTGACTTTAGGTGGTCTACTAGGTTTTCCAAGGGCTGTTCTGGATGCTGGAATGGCTCCTCATTAACTTCGCTTCCAATATTTTCTTCATGTTTTGTCTCTGGTTGTTCAACTATGGATTTTAATTGACCCACAAATATTTGCTCTACAGGGACATCATCTTCTGTGGTTTCCCGCAATTCGTCCATCACCTGTGATTGCTTTTCAATTGATGTTGAAGCCACATTCTGAAGATCATGATCCACCAGCAGATGTCCTGTACGATTCTCTTGCAAAATGATGTTGTTAACTGCTTCAGATGAGTTGATAACGTCCGGAGTGGTTTGGCTGCTGGTAAGTTCCGGATCAGAGATGATATCTCCAACTTGTAATTGCATATAAGCAGAGATACTTTCATCTGCGTCACCACTTTGTTTCGATGATGTTAGAGAACTCATTTCGTTAGCAATTGTTGCACGTTTATTACAACTAATATTTAAATTCCCACTTTCGGTTGCGTCTACATTCGAGAGAATCAGTTCGACGTAGTTTTCTGCATCATCCTTTTCTTGTGCATGTACTTGTTGTCTTGGAAACTGTGTCGGCGAAAAACTTTTCGGAAAGCATTGAGAGGCTTGGTTCGATTCAACCTCGCTTACAACATCTGCAAGGGACTGGAAATGAACTTCAAAACTCTCGGTGTCATTGCACGTCTTCGTCGTGATATCGTCAGCTTGCTGATTTGCGTCAGTTAAATCCGACATTTTTACACAAGCACCAGCATTAAACGGAGGCGATAACTCACTGTTAAAGATGTCACTGAGTCGCTTCGATAACACTGTTTTATCCAGAATTTCATCGTTTCCATCCTGACTTTTGTCATATGTTTGATGCACATGCTCACGAGTGCTAAAATCAACAGAATGTCGTTTTTGCGATAATCTTTTTTCTTCCGTCAAATTATCTCCTGATTCGAGCGGTTGACTTACATCCACCTCGCTCTGAACCTTCGCTGGAGAAAAAAACCCTTCTCTTTCTTCAAGCGCGGTTTGCAAACGAGAGGTCGCGCTTTCATCGAAATGTGTCATCGGATCACACGCAACATTTGAAGCATTGTAAGGTGGTTTTGAGTCTTTTGACAGTAAACCTGGTCGAAGACGACCGGTAGCATTCTCATATCCTGCGTCTTCCGTTGATGTGCTTTTTACACGACGGCCGGAACCATTCGATAAATCGCAATCTAGCGTTTCAGAAACGTGTAAAATGCAAAGAGGTGTATTCTCTTCGTCCATTTCACTAGTAAGTCCACCAAAATCATCTTCACCATAATCTGTAGGCACTGGTGGTGTGCAAATGACAATGGTATCTTTGCCTTGTTCGGCGTTCATTTCATAACCAGTAATACGCAGTTCAGAATAGTTGTCGTTGTCAGCAAATTTTCCACTAAGCTCCATTTGTTCAAACGTGGACGCTGGTATTTGAAAGTGAGTCGTCAAACTACCTTCATCACAAATACCTACCGCTGATCCTTCGGTATCATCTCGCACTTGCATTCCTCCGATGTCTGCTTCTTCTTCAGAGCCAGCTGCCTCAATCTTATCCGCATCAAGCGCTTTGGCTGCGGATTTCAGAAACGAGGCGAAACTGCAATCTGTATTCTTGTCTGTAAGAGGTGAACCTGAGCATTCAACCACTTTTTCACTTTGCTGAGAGTCAAAAAGAGATGAACTGCGTGTGACGTCACGCTGAGTTTCTGCGTCAGTGAAGCATGACGTCACGATCGTTTGACAGTCAGCATCAGAGCTGGAACCGTAACTTGTTTGTTCATTCCTTGGTGCTGATTCTGGTATGTGCCTCTCTAGAAGTCGTTCAACAGCGCCAGTCACCTCAGACCCTTTATCATACACTTGCTCTACTCCTCCAGACAGTCCGTCGGGATTTAAGTGTTGTGGCAGAGATGACTCAGATCCTTCTGCCGTTGCAGCAAGATTCAAGCTCAGCGACCCTTGGTTCAACGCTTCACTGTAATCATGTTCGGCGCTTTGCAGAAGCAGAAGTTTACCTGACTTATAATCGCCAAGTTGCGTCATGGCGGAACCGATATCTGTACCTTCCGATCCACATGGCAACACAGCGCTGTTGCAACACTCGCTCTTCTTTACTGTTTCTATGGAGTCTACCTCCGAGACAGATTGCTTTTCGATGAAAGCAAGTTCATTTGTTTCGTTCCCAGTTTGAAGAGTTTCAGTTGACCAAAACTCAGCACTGAAACTTGTTTCTGGTTTTGCTGGTTTCTGCAAATATTTTGCTTCTGCAAGTGTTGGTTGTTGCGAAGTAGCCACGTTTTCGCAAGCTTCGAGCACACCAAAGTTGCGATCGACATCGAGATTTTCCGAATTAAGCACTTGATCTTGAACAGTAGGCTCTTCATTATCTGTGCAATACACGTCCATTGCTTCAGACTTAAACTCGAATGCTGTATTTTCTCTTGAATCGTTAAATTGTATGTCGCATGATCGACTTTCAAAAACGTTTGCTGCTGGTGCCAAATGAACTGGCGCTTTGTCACCAGCTTCTGAAAACCCACGTGATTCTAATCTTTCCTCGCTACTTCCTACTCCAACCGAACATGCATCGGATTCCACGGAACGAACGGATTCAACTGCAGCCTCAAAATTTCCAGTGGCAAGAAAGCTTTCAGTTCCAGCTTTTTCTTCTGGAAACTGCCCAACATTCATTTCTTCGTTCAGTGACTCGGACGTTGAAAACTCAGGAAGCGTTTGATCAACACTCAGATGGTCAGTGACTTCTGTAACGCGAAGAACATCATCGGGAATCCAAACATTCCTTTGCGTATCTAACAATCTTTCTGATTCTTCCGGGACATCAAGAGTGCTGGCAGCAACGTGGCTTAGAACCAAAACTGACTCTTCGCGGTTGAAAGTTGATTCCACCTCCTTGGTGCCATGTGCCAGCATCGAGCGCGGCTCCATCGATAAACTGGAGTGAGGTTTTTCAAACAATTGACATGCTGTCTCAGGTTGAAGGAAAGCTTTGTCTTCCGGAAAAGAATTGCTCCTGGAAATTCTAGAGAGGAATTTCTTCTCTTCCGCCGATTTCATTTCAGCAAAATTCAGACCTTCACCGCTTACACGCACCTCGCCAGTTGACGGCAGATTTTTTATTGATTTTGCCGCAGCAGCATTCTTTCTTTCCTCGTGCTGGCCTGCTTCCCAAGTTTCTTCATTTCTTATTGCCATGCCCAGTTGTCTCTCAGCAAAGACAGTCGCGGGGGCATTGTCGGCCGGTTGCGACACCTGCTGGAAGTTGTTGATATTTTTGTCTTCCACAGAAATTGAAAGCTGAACTACCTCTTCTTGTGTAGTCAATTGAGAAGGTTTGACCTGCTCATATATTTCTGTTGTGTCAGTTATTCTTTGCCGAGTGTTATCTTCTTCGTAGTCAAAGCCTTCATCGCTCTCTTCATTTAACTGTTCCGCAATTCTTACCTCGGACTCAACGCAACTTTGCCACAGACTGGTCGCACCAGAGGAAATTGTTTCGTTCAAAGTTGAACTGTCTGCGAAGCCCGTGAGGCTTTCATCTATGTTTTCAAAAAGAAGCGAAGCAGAATTATTAAGTTCTGAAGGGCGTTCAGAATCGGTTTGTTTTGCCAAATGTTTCAATCGCTGACTTGATTCTAAGTCGGCGTCTCGGCCGCATGCATCGTTAACCAGCATCTCACTTTCAGAAAACTTGATGCCGCGATCCAGGTGAGAAACGGAGCTTTCTTGAACAGCTGCATCATTGCCAGCTCTTGGTTTGGGGGCAACCAAGGCTTGTAAACTTGTATCTACCTCAACAACCTCAGTTGTTGACACGTCAGTAATATCATGTGAAAGTGGTCTCGGTCGTTGAGTTTCGGCACATTCCACGTTGCCCGCAGAACGTACTACTTGGTATGATTTAGATTTTAGATCAAGTTTTTCCAAAACATTCCCGTGCTCTGAATTTCCTTCTTTTTTTCCAGTTTCATTCATGCTTTCGGTGAAGACATACATGGCGTGATCAATCGCAGAAGAATAAGTACCGCTATCGTGGGCACTGCGGACAGTTCTTTGCGAAATTTCTTCGTCGCAACTGTTCGATTCAAATTCTTCATTTCGATCAGTGTCAGAAAAGTTCCTGTCGTCTTCGTCTTCTTGCAAAATGTCAACAACACAACAAGTAGAAACTTCACAGTCGTCAAAATCTGTGACAGTGCAAGAGTAAGTTGCCTGGTCGTTAGAGTCGCAGGATATAATGGTGAGGACATGAAGAGTTTCGTCTGCTGTGATTGAGTACTTCGCTGACTGGAGAAAGAAAAATAAGACAAGAATATGGTCGGTAGATAGTCAATACCAGGGGTAAGCAAACCTTGTCTACGGAGAGCCACACTGAAAATTGTATTTCTACCGGGAGCTGCATACATTACATATATTACATCCATAATCGCTTAAAATCTTTAACAAAAACTTTTACATTAGTTAGCACAAAATGAAGGTAACAATAGTCATTTCCGGTTGAGTAAAAATGCAGTTTCGAATGAAACGTGTGGAATAAAATCTCGAGAATTCTAATCTCATGGATAAATTACTTTAAAATATGTACTATATATCTACGCGTGGAATGTCCTCGCGGGCTGCATGCGGCCCGCGGGCCATAGTTTGCCCACCCCTGGTGTATACCAAACGCACGTAAGCAAACACGATAACACACTAATTAAATTTTTCGCAGTGTATTCTTGACAAATAACGGGAAAAGGAACCCATTGTTGTCAACAGTAAGCTATCGCTGATTTTTTGTTTTTTTAAAAAAGTCTGTTTATTGATTTTTCCGTCAACGACTCCTGAATACCTTTAGAAAAAGGTTACCGTCTACAAAGGTTTCCTGCAGAGATCGGCAAAAACGCGGTACGTGCCTTTGTTGAAAGCGATATGAACTCTAGATGTTAGCGAGACGCATTCGGCAAGTGTACCTCATGGATAGAAATACTGTCCTTGAGCCACTGAACCGATTTGCAAGCTTTCGAAACTTCGCATTTCAGCACAAGACAATCGCCGATGACGACTTCAATGTCATCCAGTTCTTGAGTGAAGACCACAGGCAATGGCCGCACGGTAACTTTGCACGATGTCGCGATGCAGTCAACGGCGCACCTTCATACGCGAAAAAAAGTTAACCAGAAAGTCCCTGAGACATATAACCACAGCAGCCACGCACACTGAACCTTCTCCTGACATCAAGAACATTCGTCAACCCGGTAAGCTTGCCTAAAACGGTGATTCTGCTTTGTTTTTTAGAGTAGGGCTTGCTGTGGCTGTTCGGCGTGTAACGCTTTTCGCAATACGTCGGTTAAGTCATTATTTTCTACCTGTACGTTCCGCGGTCGTCAATCGCCACGTTGTCGATCACCAGTTCCCGGGTGCTGTCGTACGAATAGAACGCGACGCGGTCTTCTGCAGCGACGACCTCTTCCTCGTCTCGCGTCCAGACTGTTCGGCTGTTGCTGAACCTTGACAGCTGAAAAGGAAAGATTTTTCAAATCCTCTCTGTGGTTTTTAATGAAAATAGAGATACCTTGGTGAAGACAAACACTGCTAGTGAGACATATTTTTATGATATCATCAAGGCAATCTGCCATACGGCAGGTCTCTCATGACACCCCTCCGCTATTTTTCTCTGTCCTCAGCTCTTCTTTTCATTTGTGCATAAGTGCCAGTCATGATATCATCTACCATTTTAATTCTTTACCTTCCTCTTGGGCGTTTTCCCTTCATTCTACCTTCCAGCACAGTGCGCAGCATATTATCATGTCTCAGAATATGACCAATCGATTTTTTCTTTTCCTAATTTCCGATAGCAAACTCGTTTTTTCTTTTACAAGATTAAGGACCTCTGCATTGGTTTTCTTTATTTGTCCATTTCTCCACCATTCTTCGAACAAATTTAAGCAGTCGCAAACTCTGGTAATGAAAAGAAAAATCTCCAACGGCACACCATGGCAAAAGTTACGGATTTGTCTGAAAATCGGCTATAAATGCCGCTGGTAAATTTTTCTAGGCTCAGGAAATGTTAAATTACTACACCGCTTTATTACTTCACAACACAGCTCCAGGCTCCCGCCTTCATTGACAACAATATTATCGAGCTCTCTGGTGAACTCCAGCGGCGCTGCTGGTGTGAAGGTGTCGTCGAATTCTGCAAATTCCCCGATGCCGTAACCGTTCTGCGCAGCCACGCGAAACCTATGACGTAAAGCGTAATGTCTACCTTATGTAAACTAGAACAACGCAAGAACAATTTTCATTTAATGTTTGTCACGGTAGCTACCGGTCAACGTATTCTTCGAATTTTCTGTTCAACCCTATTGCCGAAGCTAAGTAAACGTTAAAGAAAATGCAGGAAAAGACGTTGAACTTTGGTGAATCACTGGGCATTTTGAGGAACAGGCACTGTAAGTGTCACACAAAGCAATTATGAACATGCTTGAAAAAAGAAGAATTGATGCCAATCACTTGCAACATTTCGAAGAGTTGTGGTTGCTTGGTTTTCATGATTAAAGGACAAGGTTGGGAAAGATACGAAACAAGCTGTCGACGATATTTTGTTGCAATTCAAAACCGTTGCAAGATAAGTTCCCTGCCTGTTAGATGCTGCAGCCTGTGCGGGTGCAGACGAGCAAAAACGTTTGTACGTTTTTGAGCAGATAAGAATGGGCGTCATTTTTAAAACTGACCACCTGCTCGGAACAAATGCCTCTGGTCGTTGCAAACATGGACCAATTATGGCAAGGGCTGCACTATGTTGGGAAAACTCTTCGGCTGATTTGGAGAAAAACAAACACTGTAAACACCAGACCCTTATCTCACGGGGGGCATTCGGGTTTAGTTCATCCCCAAACTTTGTTTATTCCCCTCAAATTTCCAATTGTGACTTCACAGTTTGGTTTAAACATGTAATAAAAACAAAAATCTTGCCCCCTTAACAATGCATTTACTCCCAAACGTTAAAATCTGGCTACGGACCTGGTCAACACTGTCACGTACCAATATGTGATTCCCGTCAGTAGATCATTTGTTTCAGCAAAAACGTTTCCGTTTTCCAGCCAGGTTTCACAGCTAAGCTCCTTCCACTCGTCAACCACTTTCGCTTGTACCACGTGACCCGTTACAGGCGAACCGCCGTTGTCGTGGGGCAATTGCCAGCTTAACGTGGCGTGTGTTTTTTCATCCGATAAACGCAGACACCCTGGAGGTCCGGGGACCCCGAAGACTTGAACGACGCACCTGTCATGAAAAGGAAAAAAAACGATTTCTGTAACCTGAACAGTGAGGTAATTGTACTTCTTTTTCTACTTTGCCGCTACATAGCAGTTTTGCCCAAAAAAGGGGACAAAAGATTAGAGAAAAGGTTTATTTCTTGTAAAACCAACCATTCAAAAGTTATTTTTGTGTTTGAAAACTACGAATGGAACAACCTGATGACGCTACTGTTCCACTGTTACCTCGATAATGCACCGCGACATTCGATGGTTACGTTCGCCCCATCCCAAAATCTGTTTATGTTTGTCCACGAAATTGTGCTGCTGCTTGACGTGTTCACGATCGCAACGTCATCTTCTTGCATCATGACGTCATCCACTTCTACGTCATCTATTGACCACGCTATTTCATTGTTTTCAACGCGAGAAGAGAATCGGCATGTGAGCTCCGCTTTTTCACCTTGCACCGTAAAAAACAATCTTAAAGGTTTTGTCTAGCAGACGTTCCTGAAGTAATTAAAAGAAAGAGTTGGTTTAAGTTTTCCACAATTGCCATCGCGATATAGGAGTAAATGCGTGGCTTTTACGCCAAATGCCGTGTTCGGTTAAAAGACGATATGAGGTCTATTTTCATTGCGATAATAAACATGCCTCTGCTTTAACCATGCAACTTTTGTGCTTGATACAAAAATTATATTATTTGTTACTAAAGAGCTTGAATGACACAAATGTTTTGAAGAAGCAAAAGCACATGCTGCTCGATATAGTTGTTGCCTATTTGGTAGAAACTTTCGATATATTCCGGACATAGGCGTCGTCCCAATGATGTAATGCAGCGCGGAGAATAAACTGTCAAATCAGCGAATGTTACCAATCGTTCCGTCCCATCAGGGCCCACAACCAGAGCTTTTCAAAAACATGCAACCACATGTTACAATCATTTTGCCCTCACCTCTACAGACTGGGATTGGCTGATAATAAAAACTGTGTGTCCGGCGACATCCAATCCGCCAGTCACATCCTCTATCACTGTACTGTTATGGCCCCTCCATGCAGTATCACCAACACCACCAACGAAGATCTGATTGAATATCTTCGCAATTCTTCCTTTAAGACCTAACCGCATAGTCCTACCACCTGTCAGCTGTGTGTATACGACAGAAAAAAACTTTTGACCTCACCGCGAAAATATCAGCAGGTTGCGGCCCTGCGCCCCACCAACCTATGGAATCGTTTGCCATTTTCCACCACACCCACAGCGCAGATCACCAGAAAAACAATCGTGCCGATGAGTCAAAAAAAGAAAGGGTTAATAAAATTCGCAAAGAAACTGTCTCACCCTCCACGAATGCGCACTCTGGGGGAAGAGATTGCAAAAACTGGATCTGCCTGGTTCTGACAAGCGCTCTGCACGACGTCTCGCACTGTTTGCCGACTGCGCATGCGTAGATGCCGGAGTCGTTGCTTGTGGGGGCGAGAATCCTCAGGCGACGAGATTCGCCGTCGACTTCGAGACGAAGGTTGGGAGTGTTCTGAGAAATAACACTGCTTTTATGGACAAGTTGATGGACTACTTGGGCAGATCATTATTTTGTGGACACCAAATCAGCCATGTGGTTGAGTTGTATTTAATCAGTGAAAAGGTATTGTATTTATCTTCCGCAAAGCAGTTATTCAAAAAAGTCCAATTGATTCTGTTACGATAGTCTTCTGTTAAATTGGTATTGAAAAATACAAATGACTGCTCCAGTTTTTTCAATAAATGCTATCATTCAGCAGAGACCCAAAAAATTTAAATGGTGAGCAAACTCAACAAAACAAATATTGTCACAATGAACAGCCTTCCTCAATGAAGTGAACAGTGACACAGAGCGACATTTCTCTGTGTATTGATGCGTTTTAGTCTTTTCTGTTGTGTTAGCATCTACAAGTGCGAGACCCTGGTTAGCAATCCAAATATTCAGATCCTGGTTCGTTGTGAACAGGGGGCTCTGCTGATGAACGCTGAGCATCGAAGCACCTTTTTCTGATCAAACCACGTTTCAAAGAAACGTTCTCAGCTAAGGTATTATTTATTTGGTCCTTTGCAGTTGCAAAATTACCCGATGTTTTTCCGCACCTTCATTTCTTTTCCATTGCGTGTCCATGTCACGACCTGTGGCGAACTCGAGAAGACGCATTCTAGAATCATTTCTTCGTCATCATGAACGGTGACGTCAGTTAGTGGACGAACTACGGAACACTTTCGAACAGAAACTCGAAGCTGCAAAAATTGCAATTCGTCGACGCTAATGTCAATTTAAAACTGTTTAAAACTGTCGACTTAAACAGTACGTCTGGTATTGGCACGGACGAATTTAAACCAAAGCCTTGCTGGTATGATACTGTTAACGACTGGCATTCATTTGGTGCAAAATCGTTGCGCACTTTGAAAAAGATTTTAGGAATAACTGATCATCACCGAGAATGGACCGCGCATGCGCACAAAACCTGCTGAACTTCTACGGTTCAATAAATGAGTTTTGTAGTGAAACTTTAAGCAGTCCACTGAAACTACTCTCCGAAAACTATATTGTGATGAGCAATTGCAACAACAGGGATGTTGTTTTTGCGCAGAACTGCGACGTGTAAATGCTGATTGAAAAAGCGCTTCTTTGTTTGCAGTAAAGAAACAACCGGCAGCTCATTCCGAATCCAAAGTATAGGTAAATACCTCGGCGCTGGTGACATTTTTGTTAAAGCAAACCACAGAGTAAGATCCGGTGCTGGCGCGTGTTAAGTTGTCCAGAGTCAGGGTGTGTCTCACATGCTCGCCTTCCTGTTGGAAGAAATGTATATTCTGCAAACGGTGTGGTTTTGTAAGAAACGTAGTTGAGAAAAATATCAGAGAAAATGAAAGCATGATTGAAACTAGATTTACTAACTGGCAACTGGCACCACATTCATCGAAAACGCATCCAGAGAAGTACAGTATTGCTTAAAGTAGGTTATCACAGTGGTAACATGCAACGGCAGCTTGATATTTTGACAAGCTAAAGATGGTGTCTCAAGCAAAAACCTGTCTCAACCAGTGTTCCCTCTAATGTGCGCAACTGCGCAGTACCACCAGACCATTTGCGCAGTGAAATCTCATTCTCGCGCCCTTGCAACATTCCAAATGTAAATATCGTATATATATTGCATAGCCTTTGTAACGCTTGAAACGCTTCACTGGTTGTGTGTCCACATGATTGCTAAATTGCAAGTGCACCAAAGCAAACATTTTCTCAGTGTAAAATTTTCTTAGAGGGAACCCTTGTCTCAACTGAATCGAGACTCAAGTAAATGGAGACAAATGAACAATCCCAAATCATCATGAAGGTCTATTGCCTGAACCAGGCGTAAGGGTCAATGTGCAGGCAGTCTTCAACTTTTCCTATCATAGAGAAGCCGCAAGGGTCCCGTAGTCTACAATCCCAAATACATAGTCAAACATAACGTTAAATAGATTGGTTTCATGACTTTTATGAAGTTTGCACAGCAAGTGTTTGTATATATCTTACTTGTTTAAGTTGTTCTCCACAGAGTCCAAAGCCCAAGAAAAACGGCAGCCATAGTAAGCTGTTAAGTTTCATATGAGTTATGGATTTGTTATCATTTGTAATACGAGTAGGCTTACGCCTACAATGTTCGTTTTTGTTGGTAAATAGTAACGTCTGGTTCAAACGAAAAGCAGTTACACGCATTAAGAAAATCGCAGTTTTTCAAACAAACAAACAATTAACTATTTGTTTGTGTTCTTATACGTCTCACTTCAAACCCTGCTTCAATGTTATTCCTGCAGCAATTTACCTCAGTGAAATCTGCGTTCGGACAGAGCATGGCAAGCCCGTCTTTGCACCAAGTGACGTCAACGACTGGACGTGACAAAACACATTCCAACGTGCAACGATCACCAACGTAACTTTCTACGTCACAAAGGGGCTCGATGACGCGAAGGCGCGGTTCAAGTACTGTCAAGTCTGAGGAAGTTCTGAAAGTGAAAATTATGAAATGAAGTTGAAATTAATGCTGCCTATTAGTATAGTACATTGTAAAAACCAAATTCTACGCTACAAATCTGTCATGTGCTGCTTTGATTCTTTCAGAAGGGATTTAAGTTTATATTGTAGCTGTTACGTCAGTACAACAAGTTGAGCAAAGTTAGTGTTTTTCTATGCTTGTTATCATAACAAAAACGCGGTTTTCAACAAACAACAAACGGTGTTTAGCCAAGCCAACTTTTATTTCATACCTCCTGTGCTTGTACTTGCATGTGTAGGTAGCTTCGTCGTCATATCTGACGTCACGTACGCGTAAGCGCTGCGTGCATCCGTCGGTGTCAATGGCAAACTTTTCATTTGGAAACACTTCATCGTCGTCCATGTACCACGTGACCTGTAGATTATAAACAGTGTCACAGTCACAGGTGAGAAGGAAGATGTTTAGTTGCATTGTCTGGTTGCCATGAGAATGCACTAAAAACATGAGAAAAAACACTGCTTTTAAATAAAACCAAGCGCGTTGTCAGCATACTGCGCACGCATTTCAAAAGAGCCCGAGAAATTCATGGGACTTACATTCAAGTCAGGTTTGGAAAACTGGCATTCGAATGTGACGTCACTCCCGGCACTGACTCTCATGTCAGACAACCGGCGCTCTATCCCCACCGGGCGATCTCGAACATCCATGCGACACGTGCTGGTCACTTGCTTGCTGATGCGGAACGTGACGACACCGGGCCGCTGAACGTTTTTCAGCCGAAGAACTCGACGTTCTCCGTCACAGATTACGTCGACCTATGACGGAAAACGTGAATGATGACGACTGCCCCTCTTGAAAAGTGCTGTTTATTTTATGCGTCACTCAAGAGCAGCACAACATCGGATTAATATTCCTTGAAAGTAACGCCCTAAAACCCAGCGCAGTATCTGGATGAAGTAACTTGGGGGCAGGGTCGACGAGAGGGGCTACAAGAGGTACATCGTTCCCAGGCCCTGTAGGTAGTAGGGCCGAGAGGATGAAAGCAAGCACGCTACGTTTTTCTGTGTAATCAAGCCCAAAATTACTAGTGTTAGCCAGTTACCAGTATAGAAACTTGTCTATTTGTAAATCTTAGCATGGTAGCTGTTTTCTTTTTTTTGGTGACGGCAGTTGCGGCAGGCCGAAGCCTGAAATTTTCCCCCTGCTGGGGCGATTGAGGTGAACGCTCTTGCCCAAGAAGCGCTACGGCAATTCCATCAGTGGCTGTGGATCGAACACCTAACCTTTTGGTAAGCGGACACTTTACCACTGAGCTATTGCCGGGGAAGCTGTTTTATCTATATTCTGATTGCTATACAAACAAGCTATACAAATTTCGACGAGGGCCCCAAAAGCTAGGGGGCCCGGTGTAGCAGCAAGGCTGTCTTGCGGCGATCCGTAGGTCAATTATTGCTTTCTTTGATTGTTGTGTGACCGCTTGGAGGCGCATACCAGAGTGTAGCAGGACCCTCGGTGGCATTTCGTCTTTCGTTTTGCTTAGTGACTGCGTAAGAGACGTTAGTGGTGTATGCTGTTGAAGTGCATATGAAGTATTGGAGTAGCATTAGCAAGTCGCATCGTTTCTGCCAGTAAAGTAAGCGTTTGGAAAGTTGTTTTTCCGTTTAATTATTCATGACTTGCTTTTCGTACGTTAATTCTATGTTCATTTTGTTCAGAAAACCGCATTAGCACGAACGGACCTCGATCTGCCTTGAAATGCAACTGTTTATTGTGAACGCAACTGTTAGAAAGATGGAATAAACTGGGCAATGTGTCATTGCGCGTTTTGAACCAATCAATGTGCAGTAGAGGGCAGAAACGAAGGTCTGCTGCAACATCCGGTATCAGTCTTCGTACCCCCTGTAAAAATGTCTCTTAGAGACCCTGCTCGGAAGAGGCACACTGGGCTGAATGCAACATGGAGAAGACGAAATGGTCTTTAGACAGTAAAAAAGTAACTACTGCGTCCAAAGAGATTGCAGGAACCGCAGCTAACAAAGTTCCTCCCTGCATCTCGCGGACAAGCTTTTGCTGCAACCGTCGCTTTTCCTTCTGCTGCAACCGTCGCGCAGCCCTTCCTCAGTTTGTTGTGAAGCAAGTGAAAATATTTCGATCGCAAGCCAATGATGTTGTCATCACAGGAGCTTGAAGCGAGGACGGAAATTTTTGTCTCAAATCAAAGTTAACATTTTGACAATTAATTTCGTAAGATTAAACAATTATCAAACAAGCCTTCTTCTTTGTACAAATTCCATTCACCGAGAATGAAAACTATTTTTACTGTTTTTGCATTACTTTCAAGCCATCAAATTTTGATATGAAATTCCTGAAAAATTGAAGTCTCTTTCATCTTTTCCATTTGGAAAAGCATACGAAAATGTCTTCGTATTTTGCCAATATGCTAGCTGATTCTTCATACGTATGTTTGTTTCATTTTCTGTCAGTTTTTTTATATTGCCTTTTCTTTCTGTGGTACATTTTATCCTTCCTAGTGCCCACCCCTCCATATGTATAAGCATGCTTCTCACCCGCTTTACATGTTGTGCTTTGCTACTAACTTATGTGTAACGTTCAAATTATTGCATTTTGTCACATCACTTTTCCTCTTCACTTGAAACCTCTTCAATTCAGTATTAACTTATGCCAAGAGTAGGGCTGGCTGAGCAGTTGCCCATAAGTTCTTTCGCCAATCCTTTTTGTCCGAAATATGTAGTTCACAGCAATTTGCAGAATTCCTACTATAAGCCCTCAACTGTGTTCTCATTTTTTTGTAAGCACGCAATTATCTTTTCTGCCCTTCTGTTACTTCAAGGTTTGAGTCGCAAAAATGAATAAAACCTACCTACCTCGGAAGTTAAAAATCTATAAAACTGAACTTAAATCATTTGCTATAGTCTTCAAACAAAATTTGGTACAAAACTTAAGTCATAAAACCGTAATAAATGGTGAGAGATTCGTAAATTAATTAACTGTCCTAAGTTATTTACTTGTTCTTTCAGAGGTCTGATTTATTGTTACGTGCGTTGCTTGTTGGCTTCCTTTAATCAAATTACTCAACTGTTAAAGAAACATTTTAATGCAGCTAGGGTACCTCAATTCGATAACCTCACGGTGTTTCGGTGGTCTGGCTGCAGGTTGACTCTGTTGTGGTACATTGTGGCCACCTTGTGATGTCATTATTTCTATTTGGTTTATTTGTTTGTCGTAGTCATTTGTATCTCTGTCCTGCAGCCAAACACAATACAGTACAAATAACAAGTCGCCCATCGTCTGCATTTACTTTACCGTGGGGCCAGCTGCTAGCGGTTCACTGTCCAACATCCAGCAACCTTCGACTTCAGATGTAGATAGATCTACAACAAACTCAACGTCATCGCCCGCGTACTTGCTGACATCACGCAGGGTGCGAGTAAAGCTGACTGGGGGTACTGAAAACAAAAAAGCGCTTTACCAACAATTACAAAGTTTAGGAATTTTTGAAAGACCAAGATATACGCAAGATCTACGACAAAAACTGAACAGAGCAACTTTATTAAACAACCTTGACACGTAACAGTAAGGAATTCATCCAGCTTAAGCTTATACTAATTTACCTAACGTCTTTTTAACACCACCAAACCTTGTAAGTCTATTCGCGTAAAATCATAGGAAGTCATGTCGTAAGTCTGTGGTTCTTAACCTGTGGGTAATTACCCCCAAAGGGGTAATTTGACATTTTTTGTGTGGTAATATACCGTCTTTTTGGTTACGTTGCACTAAACTATTGTCAACTTCGCAAAATATGGAGTTTTCGTGTGCGTTCTTATGTTGTTTCGTTTCACTTATAACACCATGCCGTCTGTGATGTCATAGTACCGGAGTCTCCTATGAATTGTAGATTGTAGTCCTATCAGTCGTTAGCAGTGTAGGTTTTTGTGCAGTCTAGTCATAGGCGTAGCCAAGGGGCCCAGGAGGCCATGGCCCCTTTACATTTTAGCATATTTAGTTATTTTGTGCTTTGAAAAGTGACGTCCCAGACAAAAATACTGATGTTGCTCCCCTAAATTCAAACATTTTTACCCTCCAAATATTTTTACCCCAAACAAATTTTGGGCTGTGTACGTCACTGAGTCTAGTGTCAGCTAAAACTATTAGATGTCTCCAAAGAAACGCAGCGACAAAGAAACGTTTCTGAAGTTAGGTTTTGCAAGTGTTAATGATTAGGTTTGACGGTTTGATAGCAAAAAAGACACAGTATCATCTTACCATTGATTGTATCTTAATGGATATTTGAATGTAAAGTATGACGTCACTTTTGTGTTGTTTCATTATTATCAATTGATTGCAAGCTGTAATTTTTAATTTTTTCAAAAAGGGGTAATTGAAATTCATCAGTTTCGTCTCAGGGGTAACGATATTGAAAAGGTTAGGAACCAATGGCTTAAATGAGTTTAAGAGGTTTACGTACGCAGAAATATCAATTTTAATCTAAATCCTTGAAAATTTAAAGATCTGTTTTTGACGAAAAGTTTATAGTTTCTGCCTTCCAGGGCGTGCAGAGATCTAGTGATGCGCGAGGCAACGGCTTGATTGTACTCCCCAGTACCAAATTCTAGTTTTGAGAAATGTGAGAAATACAGGCATAGCAAAAAAACCTGTCCCTTGCCACGTGCAGTAGCGAACAAAAACTTGGCCTCAAGTTAGAATAAAGAGAAAAAAGCTGTCCGAGTCTCGTACCACATTACGCAAGGCACGTGAACGTTGCGAAACGTAGGTGCAAGGGCACAGAGTTTTGTATAGCCCTTCTGGCGGAAAAAAAGTGAAGTACGTTTCAGAACTTACGCTGGCGCTGTGCTCTACGAAACATAGTACGTTTTGAAACGTATCGTACGTGGGGCCGAATGTGTTTCAACAGCTCCGAGCGATGTTCTTTCTGACAAATTTACTGTATTATTTTATCTTTTTTACAAAAATTTAAAGTGAAGAATCTATCGCCATATCGTTATGATATAGCCGAGTGACACAAATCGGATTGCCATTAAAAATGAAACCAAGCAGACAAGACGCCATTGTACCGTAAAGCGTTCTTTACTCATAAATCCAAATTTTAACCCGCAAGTTCCAAGAGGTCTCGGTTTTTGTTCACTGTGCTGTCTGCTTTGTTTTGACTAAGGCGTTTGTAGTGAAATGATAATAAATTTACGAATGATAAAGGCAATGCATTTAGTACTTTTCAACAATATGTCGTTGGCATACTCGCACCCCTCTTGCGAAACTTTCATTCCCCCCAGTCACCCAGGTTCTAGTCTAGAGAGAATCTACAGATATTTTGAAGACTACAAGTCGCAGAATAAGCATATGCTAGCATGAATTGGCCATCGCACAAAGGAGGGAAGGTAGACAGGGTACAAGCCCTTAAAATTACGACGGGAGTGCTTCGTTTCTCTCTCGTGTCACTTACATTTGCACACCCCCCTCAGGCTGCTTCCCAATAGATCCATGCGAATAAGCATTGAGTTACAGAATTTTAATAAAATGTAATTTTGTATATTCACTCTTTAAATGACCCCTTGTCTTGGATGCCCGGATCGTCGCCCCGTTCGCCCCACACCTTTTTCACGCCTCTCATGGCTGCCATTACTGATTGCCAAACTGCCTATCCGCACGAGCTGATTCCGGAAAAATGAAAATTTATTATTCCATTTCAAACTGTTCAGTGCTTTTTTCCTGTACCAGTAATTGTTGTCATTGCAAAAACGTGTTCGTCCGTATTGTGGAGTTATTATTAACTACTGAGAACCACAAAGTTCTATTTCAGCCAATATGATATCCCACAGGGACATGTTACTGGCCTGGTTTGGCGAAAGATATTACGATAAAGCGCTCGACATATATTAGCAAAGCATCTTGCACATATCTATTAAACCCGGGATTAAATATTAATTTTAGGGTACGACCTAGTTGCCGCAGGTAACTACGCAAATCATGCACCAATTTACAAACCGTAAAGATCCATCTACAATCCATAAACATAATTCTACCAACCATAAAGTAACCGTTTTAACCAAACATGAACCTGCGCGGCAGAGTCGTTCTTTTCAATGTAGTTCAGTCCGCTACTGCAGCCTCCTAATAACAAAGCATGTGAAAACTTACTTTTTACAAACAGTTCAGCTGACGTACGCGTACCGTCGTCAGTCACGCACGAGTACCTTGCCTCGTGATGCATGAAGGCACGTGATATGCGCAGACGTCGTGAGTGGCCGTCAGAAAGCAGCTCGATGTTAAGATCGGACGTCTGTTGCCCTTCTTTGATCTGTCGATCAAGTGAGAATAACTGGTAAAAATCCTAAACGTTCAGCGTAGCCTTCACTCAGTAACACTGGCACAGTTTTTCTTATTTTTCGCAAATGTTTTCGAAGCTCTGTAATGAAAACCGGCTTAATTCGTACAGTTGGTTGAGCACGCGCCACCAAAGCTGGTAGGTTGTGTTCGATTCCCGCTCGGGTCATACTGCAGACTCGAAAAACGGTACTTTCGGCCTGTCCAGCCTCGTGCTCGGCGTTAATGGATGAGTTCAAGGGAACAGTGCCGCCATTGACGTGCCATCAGTGCAGCATTCACGGCGAAAGCAGCCGCGTGGCCCACGGCGCCAGCAAGCGGAGATGGGCGCCACAGACCAAAGGTAAAACTCCGATAGGAATACGAAAGCGAGTATAACGAAGCTGAACTGAACAGCTCCGTAATAGCTAAGCAAGCGGGAGCGCACCTCCGTGTCGTTTCTATACCACGTGACCTTGGCTTTCGGGTCGCTGACCTCACATGAGAACTCGGCCTTATCTCGCACATCCACCACAAGGTCGCGCATTTCTTTGACGAATCGGACAGGAGGTTCTGTTTGAACAAATACCATCACCACATCGCATTTCCACGACAACGCATGGTGTCTTTTCTGAGTGCTGAGTTTGACAAAAATGTTTTTACATCAGCGTACTTGAACTGCAACCCTCATCGTCTTAGTTTCTCCATGAAAATGAGTTTTGTCGAATGGCAAATTCAAAGCAACACACAATGCGTTGCAACCAGTGGCGTAGCCAGCTCAAAATTTGGTGGGCGCAAACCATTTGATTTTAAGCGAGCAACAGTATTTTGTTTAGGACACCGCCTCTCAAAGAACAAAATGACAAGACATGCTAGAAATTTGGGGGGGCCATGGCCACCTTGGAAGGCTGGCTACACCCACGATTGCAACTGCCTACTACATAGCTGACAATTTTCGAGTTTGCAAGGAACAGTTTGCTCAGAATGAAAGTAAATGTTGAGCTGCCAACTGGTTTTATGTTAAAATGAGAAAAAAATAACATTCGATGTTTCTTAAGGGAAGTCAGGAAAAGTAAGGGTGATAACGCTTGAAAGGTAGTTTTTTGTTTTGTATAGATCAGTCAAAATTTTGATGCGTGATTGGCAGAGATGTTTGTATCAGCGAAACCCAAAAGACTCACTTTTTACGAGAAGGTACGCACAATCCAGCAGCTCGCATTCAGCTGCTGCCAACTTCACTTCACCGCTTTCGCTGCAGGTCAGCTTCCTCAGCTGGAGTTCATGTTCGAATCCGACACACTTCACGTGGCACCTATCAGAAACAAATGTTCCGTATTTGTGAGTAAAGACTTTTGCAAGCAAGAGTGGGGCGACGGCATGGGTATTGGAGGCAAAACCGGTCGTGCCAAGATTAACCAAAGCGAAGCGAAACTTTTGTGGCCAAGTGTACTGGGACTGGCTGCGTTTTAAATACTAAGGTCGAGACCAAATTTTAAAACTTTGGGTCAATACACACAGACACATTGGCCTATGCTGTCGCAACGCCACGATCTGAACGGCGAAGACACGAGAACATCTGCGGAAAGTTCTTACACGCAATTGCGAGTACAAGATTACAGCACTGCACAACACAAGAACTGTCCTTCGAGTGCCTTTGACGATCGCCCGGACAGATATTTGTTTAGGGTGTTGAAGAGATCGCCATTTCTCAACCACACGCACTTGATCTTCGCCCGATGGGAAGGCAAGAAGAAACACGACCGGACTACATCCGCACTGGAGGTTCCCTGCTGCAGTCATTACGGCGAGTGCTTGGCCAGACTGAAGCAAGTTCTAATTTTTAAGGTCTTGGTACGATCCGGCGGACATACGACCCACCAGACGCGAAGCGAGCGCTCTATACCACTAGGCCCCACGTCTAGTCAATACTAAAGATCAATGTATCCGACAGCCATTGTCAATGGCCCGAAGGTTTTTCACACCATCAGGTTTTACACTGCAGCGCACCTAAATTGCAAAGTGTTATCTGGGGCGCAGAGCACTTACTCGCTTTGATAGTTCGAGAGATGTAAAAAGGTCTGAAAGTAACCGCCGAGATCAGGCTTACATGAAACGTTTCGAGAACGTTTTTATCAACGCCAACCTTTCCACGAACATTTGGGGGAACATCACGCAGTTTTTCTTGTCATCACCAGTTATGAAACCAATACATCCATGGAGCTGAAGCACATGCTTTTCAAATGCTTGCAACCAAACGCCCCTCCCCCCACTGCAAGACTTGCTTGGAATGCAAACCACCTTACATTTTATTGTTCAAACAAAATAAACCTCATGCAACTGGCATTAACACAAAAAGATGTTGGTTGCGCCCCGCTCATCGCAATATCGACGTGCACGCACTTATTTTTTTCGCTCTGCAAAATCTTTCCGTTCTTCATCCACACGATCTTGGCGTCGGAGAGAGATAATACACACCGGAAAACCGCCTTTCCTCCCTCGAATACAGTAGCGTCTTGCATCCTCTCCACTACTTTCAACAGCGGTTCTGAGCACAGCAAGGAAACAGCATGTCTTAACACGTGCAACGCTATAGTGATCACAGTCAAGCTAGACTAAAACCAGCACTGCCCAGACAAGCTGCGCCAGCTTTCATTTCACCAAGTGAGATTTTGTAGAATTACCGGGAAAAAGCACTTTTGAGAGCATTTGTTGCCCAGGAAATCTGAGGCGCAATGGGTAAGTACGTCCCCGAGAAAAAATGTCCTCAAGCCTTTGTCTGTTAATTGCCCTGCCTGTTCGAAGTAATTTGCTGAAAACTACCGTTTTGTGTGGGGTTTTGAAAGGATGTTGAAAATGAGAATTGTAAACGTAGAACAAACACACATTTCAACGCACGCTAAATAATTTTAACTTTTTTTAATACATGCCAGTTGCTCCCATCTTTGTCCAATGGCAGTTTGTTCATCCTTGACCTTTAAACTGAATTTGATTTTCTCAAAAGTTGAGCATTTATTGCTTGCGTGCTGGGAGGAAATTTGACAAAAACTTTTTGAAAACTCCTCAGCTGCTCTCTGTCGAAGCATTAAATAGGTGTTTATCCACTTCCTGCCGATTCTTCTGTATTCCTTTGGATTCGGTCAGTAAATTTTAACCGCAGGATTCAGCCATCAGCTTTTATTTCAGACTACATTTTTCAACTGTTGTATTTATGAAGGAGACAATTTAACCAGCCTTTATTATAGAGGTCTAATAGGACCAATAAAAGGACAACCTGCAATGGATTACAAGGAGAAGAGATCCAACAAGGTCTTCCAATCAACTGGAGACAAGCGTTCCCATATTTGATCGTTCAACCTACGTAAGCCTCGCAAACGGCCACGGTAATGGTCACCCCAAACCGAACAATTATAGTCGATATAGTATCATCCACAGAAAACACTGCACCGCGAAAATTACTCCGAACTAATGCATACTTTCAACTTGGAGCTTGCATGTTGTGACGTCATTTTTCGATCTACATTTGTACATTCCTGCGTCATCGTAGCAGAGCTGCTTGATCTTCAACTTGCAAAGTCCACCCTCCCGAATTATCGAGTATTTTTCTGATGCCTCAAGCAGGTCTCCGTCTTAAAATTTGCAGCATAACATGAAAACATTTGCTAACTAATGTGCTCCCGTCTTCAAGCACGTTTCATCTTTCCTTCACAGCAGCGTGGGATCATTGCACCCTAAATATTGCATAATAACTCAGGGTTTGGTGAAAAGCCACGCATTACAAGTCGATTAAAAAAAGTTCTTTTCAAACCAAAATAATTTCGGACAAAAAGTTTCAAGCAATTATTAGCAACGGTTACTACAAAACACAAAGGCGTTTCTAACATATCTTCAGTTAAAGAAGTACCGGTTTGGGTAAAAACTAACTGCAAGTCCAAACCAATTCAACCTTTCACTTTTATCACTTTCATGTATTTTCTACTGGTGGTTAGATTTTTAACAAAATTGTTGTGGGGATCTCTTCAAATCAGGATATTTTTCACTGCACTTTTGTTGAGGGTAACGAGCTTGATTCATCGATCTATCTGTTGCATGTACGTATGCACAAAACTTTTCACTAGTAATTCATCATTACTTAAATATTTACACAGATATTCGCACCTCTGTACCAATTCACGTTCGACTGGTCTGACGCTTGGCACACCAAAATTGCTTCCGTACCGCAATCCGCTGAAATATCCGTTAGCTTTTTGACAAATTTCACCGGAGCACCTGTGAAAATGGCTAAAGGCATTCTGATTGCAATCGAAGTGATTCATAGTTGAGCAACATAGTTCATGTCAGGTGAAGAATAAAGTTTACCTTCCTCCTGACTATATTCTTCTACTTGGCAGCTTCACCACTCAAAGCAAAAGCACTTCAAAAACAGAGTGCTGAATATTTGTTTGTGAAACGTTAAAAGATTGTCTGTTACTAACAATATGTAACTTGTTTTTTTTCAGCTGAACACATTGATTGTGCGACTGGTGCATCCATACAAATGTATGGTCTCTCATCGTAGCAGCGAAAAATGTCATTCAAACATTTCCCATTGTTGACTTGCCTGCAGTAAATCATGGCACAGAGATGCAGAAGTGGCAAGTACAAAGTTATTGCAGAATGCAGATATAGATGAACGATTTTGAGAAAAAAAGCTCATCGAATTTTTTTTCGAATGGCAGATGACCTCAAGTAGCCTATTAGTTTTAAAACAACTAATGCCTGTAGATTTCAACAAACTTTTGCATCACTTTGAAAAGTTTGGACATTGAAGTCAATAAGCTGTGAAATCAACGTTCAACTGCTGGCATTTTTAAAAACTTGTTTTTTTAATTATTATGTTGCTCGCTACCCATCTCTGAGGTCAAGCTCCTTACGATACGGTAAATCTGTGCGTAGGTGTTTGATCAGTTGCTCACATCACTTGTTCTAAATGCCGGAAATTGAAACTGTAACGCATCCGAAATTAACTGGGAAGGGTTAAGCTGGAATTCTTCCAAATTGCTTACGTTTCACAAGCAGTTTAGCTGTTTGTACGAGATCGCCGCATTCGAACACCATCTGTCCGGCATCATCATGCGATACGTTGCGTAGAGTGACGCTGTACGAGTCATCGCAAACTGATATCTGCGAAGCAGTTGAGTTGTTATGTTGCTCCTTGTCAACAGGAAGAAACAGTATTCGTTTGCTGCAGGATCTGTTGTGCACGAAACAGGTACTAAGCCAAAGCAACAGAAAGTTTCAGGGAAGCAACCTCAAATCCACTTTGGACGGCTGCATGAGCGGTGTCTCCTGTACAAAATGGGAAACTTGTACGAAATGGGGGTTTTTAAGTAGCAGAGCCTTACCCAGCACGGGGTGGAGAAAGTGGAACTGGTTTTGCTTATATTTGAATTCAACAATGCGTTTTGCGTCTTCATGCAACTATGACGTAAACACAGAAGGCTTCTTTGCGAAACAACCCTGGTCATAAATGCAAAGCAGCCACACAAAAGCGAAAGCAAGAAAGATTAATCAAAATCAGTCGCGTCTAAAAAAGTATGTACCATGCAGCACGCTCGTAAAAACGTAGGTGAGAAGAAGATGCATTACGTCTCGAACTATTTTGCAAAGAGGAGATGATGTATCCTCACAAGGGTGAACCTCACAGTTTGCGCAACAACAGCATGATTTACTTGACAGTCATTGCCAGCAATCAGATGCTTTGCATTCAAACTCCACGACGGATCTGTTTTCGGTTTCCTCGACAGTCGCGTGGAGAAAGTCACAGTTCCTCCTTCTTCACATTCGCAGTCCTTTGTCTTTTCAACAACTTCAAGCTTCGGTTCTGCAATGCAGTGGATTTTGATCCGTAAAATCTTTTACTATGTAGGAAAACTTAACTTCGGGTAAGTCGAAGAAAGTTCCCAAAAGAGGCAGCGTTTCTTTGGGGAAGCGCCGCCGTAAAATTAGAGAAAATAACGCAAGTGTAAGCAGTTCCGTTATGAAGTTGATTTTACTTTGAGTTAATGCGCATTTAAAAATAAGACCCAGCTACAAATCTCTTCAAGGAGAAATGTTTCATAGACTGGTCTCCAGCGCGGAAACCTGAATCAGGATCAATCATTTATTATAAAAAATACATCCTGAACTTGGTGCACAACAGGTGGTTGCTGTTCTGTCAATCACGAGCAATCTCACCGGAAACAGAGACGCAGCACGTTGACGAATCGTGCAGTGTCTCGCAGGAGTAGGTCCCTGCGTTTTGGCACAAGACGTTCCGGATGAATAGTTCCCGTTCTCCAGAGACAGGGTCCGACGTCAAATTGAGCGTCTCTGTAAAATTATAGGTTGTATCAGAAAATAGGCATCTTAGCGGTAAAAGAATCTTTCATGCACCTGCATTTTATTTGTCAACTAAAGCCCAAATTAAAGCCCATGGCTATATGCACCTAGCTTCGAATTACTGTACTACCAAAAATGTAATTGTTTTTTTCTCAGTTTTTGTCAAAAATCCGCTCAAGGAGTGTGCCGCTCACAGAATATGAATTATCGTAGAAACAGAAGATTTAACATGGCCAGGAGCATGAATCTTGGTGTGGGGGGGAGATGTCGAAATGCAAACTGGAGTCACGGCAATTGACCGAATCAACAAATCAAAGACATGACAATTCAAGGACCGGGATGATCGACACCATGACGATTCGTCTTCATGGAACATTCGAGAGACAGATATGTATAACGATAACCCGTGGCTAGATTAACGTGTCTGCCAAACTGTCTGTGATTCACCCATTTCTACTCATTTGCCAAAGCTAAGTACCCCACCTCAGAATGCAGTCGAAGTAGCAAGAGAAAAAAGTGTTACGCACAGGCGGAAAAAAATGATACAAATCTTGCACCATGAACTGTTTTACTAGCAATTAACCTTTGTCATTATTCACTTTTACCACCAAGCCATCTATCATCCACTTGATGTCAGCCGTGGGAGGCGAGACTTGAACTTTTAGACGCAGGGAAGCTCCTTCGACCAACTCCAGATCAGCTGGCAGTCGCTTCAACAAGTTGTGTGGAACTTCTGCAAAAAAAGCTTTTTAGATAAATTCTTTCGCGAAACATCTGGATGGCAAGGTTCAGAGTAAGACAACTGGAGTCGTACCTTCTACAGTGACGTCATAGGCTACTTTCTGCACGTCACACCCTCCTGAAACGATGACGCACTCGTAAGTCCCGAAGTCGCTAGGAGCAACTTCAGCGAAAACCAGGTTGCGTTCATATCCGTTTTCCAACATCTGAAAACAAACCAGTGTTTTCCAAAGACACGAGCGAGGAAAGTTTCATTGGGAAGCAAAACATCCATGAAATGTTTGAAGATGGCAAGAACTCGATAAAATGAAATTTTATCGATTGCGGAGTTGGCACACGCTACGCAAAAGCAGAACCAGTGGCGATTCTATAATGAAAAAAGTGGGGGGGCCTCTGCGGGGCCAAGGAAAAAGTAGGGGGGACAACATAAATGTCTATCTTGCATTGTGATTTTTCATTGTTTGAAGATTAAGTTGCTGTGATTAACCCTACCAAACGCAACACAGGCTTGTGAATATCATTAAATATGAGCTAGCGTTAATATTCACTAGAGACACCTAAACGCCAATGTAGATGCAATCACACACGTGTACTGCTATGTCGAAAATTCTGTGCTAACCATGCAACTTCCACAGCACTGCACATGCAGTGCGTTTGACTGAGCACGATACACAATTTTGCCGGCCTCATATGAACGAAAAGCAGCTTTAGACAGCGCCGGCCTTGGCAAGTGCGGGACCCAATGTAAGACCTAGGGGCAAGTGCGGGACCCAATGTAAGACCTAGGGGCGGGGTCCATCTAAGCAGTGATGTTATGACGCCACTGTGCTCATTCAACCGTGCTATGACCTTTTTGATGGTTATGTTTTAACAAAATAAATACAAAAAAGATGGCAAATTATTGGAGTTAATCTGTATCTGTGTTCCCCAGCTGCGTCCATGTTTATGACTAATATCATGCTGCTCTGGTGGACATCAGACAGT